>JABAOH010002532.1_pt1 | contig 26002 bp, 17 predicted proteins | sample 7062181 | NCBI WGS metagenome assembly JABAOH01 (sample SAMN14538630, study PRJNA623070) | marine sediment metagenome | biome: marine biome [ENVO:00000428]; feature: marine pelagic biome [ENVO:01000023]; material: deep marine sediment [ENVO:00002113]; isolation source: pool of 5 deep marine... | reverse complement strand
CCCTCTGGTTGTTCTTCTGTGAACGCAATAAAGGTCTTGCGTTTGGTAGTATTCGACTGTTTTACGATAACACCAATATCTGGGGGGAAGCCTCTCCCACTACTGGTGAATACACTAAGATCAGTAATGGAGCCAGAGGAGGGAAATATTGGAATCGCATCTTGATTATTGATAAACCTACCTTTGTTCCAAAGGGAAGTGTGTATTCCGAAAAGAATGCGTACATAGTTTTTAAATTAAGCGAAGGGGAAAACAAATTCGCTGAAATTGAGAAGTATGCAAAGCGTTTGAGTTGCCCTTTGAAAGTTAAAGTTATTGATTGAAAGCTTTACATTTAACCTGAATTATTCATCGCAGAGTTCGCTGAGAACGTAAAGAAAATGATAATTTGATGAGTCAGAATAAGGTCTTTTAATCTAAAAGGCACTTTTATCATTTGTAATTTTTATAAAAAGAACTCCGCGTTCCGCTATTAATGAATAATGTAACCTAAACGAAGAGGTGTAAAATGCCTATAAAAAAAGATGAGAATAAGCCCACCAAAGGAGAATTGAGTCGTCGAGATTTTTTAAAGGACATTTCTTTCGGCGTAGCGGGAGTCAGCATTTTTGCCAATCAAATGTCCTATGCGGGCCTACACATGTTTGGGGACAAGGGACATTCTGAAGAAAAGGAATTCAAGATGGCCTATCGAAGACTGGGTCGAACAGGTCTTATGGTTTCAGAAATAGGCCTCGGTGGACATTACGATGGGCCAAATTGGCGTGAAAAACAGTCCAAAGAACAGTGGCAGCGAGAGGCGGTCTTCAAAGAGTGTCTGAGGTGGGGAATTAACTACTTCGATACGAATGCCGAATATGAGAGAAAGTCATTTGGTCTTGCCCTGAAAAGTACGCCTGAACTTCGTGACAAGATTTTTATAGTAACTGACATCAACGATCGTAAAGAGACGGATCAGGATACCTACGATTTCTTGATGCAAAAGATTGATGAGCAACTCAATAACCTACAACTGCCGTATGTTGAAGTCTTGCGTTTTACTACAGTCATTAAAAGGACACCACCTGAACGACTTGAAGCTGCGATCAAGGCCTTTAAGCAAATTAAGAAAGCTGGCAAAGCAAAATTCCTCGCTGTTGCGCAACATGACCCTGCACTTTTATTAGAATGGATCAACAAATATGATGAAATCGATATCATCTATATGCCGTACAATTATTTTGCTTCAAAGGCTGAGGAAGAGTTATTTCCTGCGGCAAAAAAGAAAGATATTGGAATTGTTGTCATAAAGCCCTTCAACAAAGGGACAATTTTTGATCCGAAACTGTTAGAGACCATGAAATTTGGCAGTGGTTCTCGCTCGGTCATTGAAAGAGCGGAACGGGAGAAAAATGAAAGAACACCTGACGATTTGACAAAAGGAACAGATTTGACCCTTGCGCAAGCCAGTCTACGCTATATTTTGTCCAACGAAAACATTTCTATAGTTATACCCGGTATGGAGACCATTGACGAAGTGCGAGAAAACATTAGTGTAGCGGGAAGCAACAAGTTTGGCAGATTAGAACAAAAAATTTTAGAGAAATACTCAGATCACTTTCATGAAGTATTACCTGAAAATTATCAATGGCTAAAATGTTGGAGACATGCATGAAAAATATCCATATTTTTTGTTTATTCACATTTTTCTTTGTGCCACAAGCAACAGCCCAAGATTACAATAATCCCTGCTTTTTTTGCCACATGAATATTATTGTCGAGATGAAAACCAAAGCTTCAAAACACTGGGAAGCAAGTGTCGATTGTGAAGCTTGTCATGGACCGAGTGGCGAGCATGTTGATGTAGAAGATAATTCGATTAAGCCAGATTCTATTTGGACGAATGAGGATGTTCATAATCTTTGTAGAAATTGTCATGACGATATATTTGAGTCATTTAAAAAAAGTATACATGCCAAGCATTTGCTATGTGAGAAGAAGAAAGATAGCTGTCCAAAGACTCCAAGTTGTATGTCATGTCATGGCGCTCACGGACAAAAGGTAATGGCAGAAATACAGAAAGTCTGTCTTGAATGTCATACGCCATTACCCAAAACATGCAATGCTGAGCGGTCAAAAGAAAAATCTTCTGAGAACTTTTTAGCTTGCACGCATTGTCATAATAGTCATTCACTCGAGGGTAACACGAAGTCATCAAATGAACATGGAGAGAATTAATAATATGAAGCATCGATTAGCGAATTCGGATTTTTTAATCAAGTCTATTTTTATATTGGTAATTTTTTTAATACCATTTTCAGTCATACCTCAGCAAAAGTTTATTACTATGGAATCCCGCACTTTTCCGGGCGGTCATAAGGAAGATGGTATGTGGACTGCTATTTCGGCTGCCAGTAACGGAAAGGTTTACATCGGATTAAGCACCTTTGAGAATTCCGCTCATTTTTACATTTATGATCCCGTAAAAGATGAACTAGGTCATAGGGCAGAATTGATAAAAATTCTCAAAGAAAGTGGGAGAGGTATAAGATCCAATGCCAAGATACACAGTCCTTTTGTAGAAGCTGCTGATGGGAGAATTTATTTTGCTTCGGGTAGTATGGGACATGGGCCGGATGAAGTGGAACCTCGTTCATGGGAAGGTGGTCACTGGTGGCAATACGATCCTAAGACTGATGAATTAAAAGACCTTGGTTTGATTTTGCCTCAGCAGGGTGTCTATGCCTTGGTGATTGATAAGAAGAGAAATATACTTTATGGTACCAGCGCCTGGGGACATTTTGTCAAGTTCGATATCAAGACCAGTAAAACAACAGATATGGGTCGAATCAATAATCGACACACGATTTGTCGTACAATGGTTATAGATGATGAAGGAAACGTGTACGGAAGTTATGAACCATTTCGAGTATTTCGGTACAGCCCTATAATAGATCGAATAGAAGAACTAAAAACTGAAATTCCTACTGATAAAACAATCTGGCCAATTAAATGGCGAACCTACCGACCTATTTGGAGATCTGTTGTTTGGGATGATTTAAGCAAAAAGATTTATGGTCTCGATCGTACCAGTTCTATATTATTTGAATATGATCCAAAAGTTGGCAAAGAGGGCAAAATGATTGAATTAGCTCAACTTTGTGCTGAGGAATATCTTGTGACTAAGGTTATACCCTATGCAACATTGGCTTTTACTTTGGGCAAGGATAGGAAAATTTATTTCGCCCCTGTAGCCCAGCCCTTTGATTATACCGCAGATTTAGGACTAATTGAAGGCAATGTAACGGGGAGCCTTCATTATACACATTTTGTGTCTTATGATCTGAGATCGAGAGAGAGAGAGTATCATGGAATAATAAAAGTGGAAGATGATGCTATCCTTCTAGGAATTGGTGGTGCAACCACAGGTCCTGATGGTACGATCTATTTGTGTGGAGCTGTACAGGAGAAAGATTCTAAAAAAGCAGCAGGAAAAGTAGGCGGACATGAGCTTTTTCAAATGCGGTTAATTATTTATCGACCCAGAAGATATTAATTAGTGTGTGAATGAAAACGTAACATAAGCCTCTGGCTTGTGATTGTTAGCTAAGCTAAGTTCATATTTTTGGTGGCAAGCAAGATGCTTGCGTTACGATCAAGGAAGTTTTTGGACAGACACTAATTAGTTACCAATAGGACATACAGACCAAAAAAAACATTCAAAATTTATAGGTGATTTCAAAATGCGTATTTTTGTAAACCATGTACTTATGTTGCTATTCTGTTTTAGCCTAGCTTATGGTGATGGAGACGAGAAAAGAATAATCTTTGAATCTCGATCCTTCCCCAAAAATCTCAAAGAAGATGGTTTTTGGGCAGGAATACATGCGGGAAAGGATGGTAAAGTCTACATCGGTTTAAATACAGAGGGTGGTGGTTCAGCGCAATTTTACATTTACGATCCCCAAACCGACGAAATCCGGCATCGAGCTGATATGTCCGAATTTCTGGGAGAAAAAGGTAAGGGTATCCAGACACATGCTAAAATTCATACCAAGTTTTGTGAAGACAACGAGGGTAGAATTTATTTTACAACAGGTAATATGGGAGCTGGACCAAATGAGGTGGATCCTCGCACCTGGAAAGGTGGACACTGGTGCCGCTATAATCCCGGAACTGATTTACTCGAAGACTTAGGATTGGTATTGCCGTACACCGGCGTTTACGGTCTAACCATTGATCCTGATCGGAATAGACTTTATGGCACTGCTCGAAATGGTCATTTTGTTATCTTTGATATTGCTACTAAGACAACTACCGATAAGGGACGAATACATTATAGCGCACGTTCGGTAGCCCGAACCATTGTGGCTGATAATGAAGGAAATGTTTACGGGACATACCTTCCCGATCGTATTTTCAAATACGATGCTAAAAATGATCGGTTATTAGATTTTTCGATTCAAATTCCCTCTGATTCTGATATTTTGCCGCGCACTCATTCAATTTATAAAAGATACATGAGGGCTGGAGTCTGGGATGAGGTGAATAAGAAAATCTACGGTGTAGAAGGTGGTACGTCCTATCTTTTCGAGTACGATCCAAAAGTAGGCACAGAGGGACAGGTTCGAAAGCTGGCACAACTGCTGCCAGAAGATGAAACAGATCTGTATAGGCGTGCCCATTATGCTTCCTTGAGTTTCACATTAGGAAAGGATCGAAAGATTTATTATTTACCCATAGGCTCCCTAGAATTTCCGGAAGAAAATAAAGGCATCGATTTTTTCAGTTGGGTTGGTCAGGCCCATCTAATTACTTATGATCTAAACTCGGGTCAGAAGCGAGACTTGGGTCGTGTATGTGTTGAGGATGGATTACGGGTGATTGATTTTCTCAATAGAGCACCCAGTGGTGGCGCTACAACCGGACCGAATGGCGCCATTTATTTCTGTGGATTTGTGGAAGAAAAGAACCCTCAAAAGGCTAGTTCCACCTTTGGCAAAATCCCTGCGAGATTGAGGCTGCTGATTTATCGGCCACAATAGTTTGCGAATTGAATCAATAATACAAATTGTAGAACTTTACTAAAATTGTAGGATATGAAAAAATAAATATCTATTAGTGGCTTTTCTATGACGCGTCAATTTGATGTCAATAAGATACGGAGATCATAAAGATGAACAATGAGAAGTATTGGAGACGGCGGCAATTTCTGAAGTGTGTTACCAATACCGGACTCGCTGGGATTGTTATGGGTTTAAATAGTTTTTCCTGTACGAAAAAACAAAGGCGACCCAATATTCTATTAATCGTTACAGATGATCAAGGCATTAATGATGTGAGTGCGTATGGTAGTGAAATCCCTACGCCTAATATAGATGAAATCGGACAAAATGGAATCCGATTTACAAATTTTTATGTAACTGCGCCAGTTTGTACCCCTTCCAGATATGGACTATTAATAGGGAGATATCAATATCGTGCTGTCGAAGCCTTTCAAGAAGCCCTATTGCCAGGCGATTCAAAACATGCCGAAGTTCATTTGTCAGCAGATGAGGTAACCATTGCGGATGTTTTAAAAAGAAATGGGTATAAGACCGCTTTGATCGGTAAATGGCATCTTGGACATGGAGATGTTGAATTCGGTCCAAACAATCATGGATTTGACTATTTTTACGGATTCTTACCCGGTTGCATCGATTATTATAAACATACGTATGAATCTGACCCCGCCTGGTATCGCAATAAAACATTAATCGAAGAAGAAGGTTATGCTACAGATCTCCTCACTGATGAAGCAATTCGTTATATCGAAGAGAATAAAGATGTACCTTTCTTCCTCGATTTGTCTTACAATGCGCCACATTATGGCAGATGTCCCGATGGTAAACTACTTCAGTCTCCTCCAGAAGCAACTGAACTTCCTGAAAAATCCGTTAGTGATCGTGCTGTTTATGCTGCCATGGTGAAGAACCTTGACAAAGGAATTGGGAGGGTGAAGGAGACTTTGAGAAGGTTACAATTAGAAGAAGATACAATAGTTATCTTTTGTAGCGATAATGGTGGCGATTATGACTATGGAGGAAACAATAAACCCTATCGAGGTGAAAAAGGAACACTCTGGGAAGGTGGAATCAGGGTACCATGCCATATTCAATGGAAAGGGCATATTCAACCAAATCAAACATCAGATCAACCTATCATCAGTCTGGATTTTTTCCCGACTTTAATTCGACTCACCGGGACAACTTTCACTGACGGAATTTTAGATGGTCATGATATCAGTGATGTGTTATTGAATAATAAACCAACGCCAGATCGATATTTGTTCTTCCATCGTAAAAATCAGATTGCGGTACGTGATAAAAGATGGAAGTATTTAAAAGACTTTGATAATAAAGAATATTTATTTGATTTGACAGTTGATCCTTATGAGCAACACAATCTTTTAGATGAAAGTCCTGAGCGAGCGCATTTGTTAAAGACGGAATCTGAAGAATTCTTCCAAAACTTATAGTTTGTTCAAAATAGAATTAATTTGAGGAGGATTACATGATCTATAAAAATCAACATTTATTTTTAATATTATTAATTATCTTTGTAACTACAGTAGGTTCCTCATGGGCACAATTGCATATAGGAGCCGAACGTTTTGAACTACGGGATTTAGGAGTCCCTTATGTCAATGCTATTCCATCTGATGAAAGTGCCATCACTTCATTGATCCTTGGTCCAGAGGGTAAAATTTATGGCGGCACAACTGGACCTGTTTGTCATCTCTTTGTCTTTTCCCCAATTGTGAATCGTGTTATGCCATTGGGTCAAATTGATGGGCATCAAAGCATCCATCATGCTCTAACAGTTGGCAGCGATGGCATGATCTATATTGGTACAAGTTTGAATGAAATTAAGCAATACCCCATTTCCGATCCCGTACCGGGACACGGCGGTATCGTCATATCATTATGGAATGATGTTAAAAAACGATATCAAAAATATGAAGGTGGTCATCTATATCGTCATGATCCAGCTAGTGAGAATGATGTAGCCGTTGAAATCGGGCAACCGTGCAAGCTCATGGATTTAGGCGTACCTGTGCCATCTGAGGGCATATATACCATTACAGCTTCTCCTGCAACACCAGAGATTTACGGTTTAACCTATCCCAATGGGCATTTTTTCATATATAACATTTCCACTGGTAAATTTTTAAATGTAGGCGAAATATATAAGAATAAAGTATACGGTGGTCCTAATAGGAGTCTGAGGAGTATCTCACGGTCATTGATTTGTGATCATGAAGGAAATGTTTATGGTTCTGCTGATGATGAAATGCTTTTTAAATATGATGTTGAAAAGCAAGAAATTGTTCAATTAAAAACGCCAATCCCGCATATCTACATTGCGGTCGTTGAGGTATTCACAAAAGATAAAGATGGCTTAATTTACGGAGGAACATCTGAAGGTTTCCTGTTTACGTTTAATCCGCAAACAGAAGAAATTGTCAACCTGGGTAAACCACTCGATCAAATGCGCATAAGAGCTTTGACAGTAGGACTCGATGGAAAAATTTACGGTATCGCAGGGGAGCGTAAAGATCGTTGCCACTTCTTTTATTACGATCCTGATTCTGGGGGCTACACAGATCTGGGTATAATCAATGTAGATCGTACACCATATTATGTTTGGATGGGAAAACAATTCGATGCTATGACGACTGGCTTGGACGGTACGATTTATATCGGTGAATCAGAACGGAGGTCTCATCTTTTTCTATTTTATCCTTAAATTGGGACAAGAGATTAAAATAAAACCTATTTATAGACGAATTTTTAGGAGGATCTAATGAACAAACATTACTTAATAAAAAATTCTATCATAATTTTCGTGTGGTCGATTTTTTGTATTTGGAATTTAACTTATGGAGTCGATAAAACAATTATGAAAGTAGAGGGATTACTATATTTAGATGGAACACCTGTTTCTATAGAAATTGCCCATGGTAAAATCTCCCAAATAACTCGTAAAGCTTCTTTAGAAGATCCAGGCCTAGTAAATGTGTATGTAGCACCGGGATTAATTGACAATCAAATCAATGGTTATGTGTCGGTTGGTTTTTCTTCTCCTGGTTTAGCAGTGGAAGGAATCCGTAAAGCAACACGCGCTCTATGGAAAGCGGGTGTAACGACATATTTACCGACAGTTATTACAAGTTCACATGAAAGATTGATGGAGAATTTTGCTGTTTTAGCCGGAGCATGCCATGAGTCTGACATAGGACAATCAGTACCTGGTTTCCATCTTGAAGGACCTTATATTTCCCCGATCGATGGCTATCGTGGAGCACATAACAAACAATGGGTACGACCACCAGATTGGGAAGAATTTATAAAAGTCAACAAAGCAGCGGAAAATAAAATTCTTCAGGTCACCATCGCTCCTGAAATCGAAGGAGCTATTGATTTCCTGCGTAATTGTGTTAAACAGGGAATAGTCGTAGCGCTTGGTCATCATAATGGTTCAGCCGAAACCATCAAGCAAGCTATAGATGCAGGTGCTGCTATTGCTACCCACCTTGGCAATGGTTGTGCAAATATGATCCACCGACATAACAATCCACTTTGGCCGCAGTTAGCAGATGATCGTTTAATGGCGAGTATTATCGTTGATGGCTTCCATCTAAGACCTGAAGAAGTTCAGGTATTTTTTAAAACAAAAGGAGTTGATCGAATTGTTCTAACATCTGATGTGACAAAACTTGCCGGAATGCCTCCTGGTGAATATAGTTACGATGGAAGAGATGTTGTACTTACTCCTGAGGGATGTATTAAATTCCCTGCACAAAATGTGTTAGCAGGAGCAGCATCACCGATTAGCAAAGGGGTGGGTAACATCATGCAATTTACTAATTGTTCATTAGCCGATGCAATTCACATGGCAAGTAGAAACCCAGCACGATTATATGGATTAAACGATCGCGGAGAAATCAAGCCAGGCAAGAGGGCTGATTTGATTCTCTTTACACTTGATAAAAGTAAGTTGAACATAAAAAAGACTATCATTGCTGGAAAGGTAGTCTATGTATCAGATAAGAAAAATAATTTATAGTTATATGACTAAATTCAAAAATTATCGAATGTTTTTTTCTTAAAGGAGATCCTATGCATTGTAGAATTACTCCAATGATGAGCGTATTCATTATTGCTATTCTGTTATCTCTTCATTCAGCCTTATATTCACAGCCTAAATTTCACTGGGGGAGGCAACTTGGTACAAAATCGGAAGATTTTGGAAAAAGTGTAGCTTTAGATAATTCTGGAAACATTTTTATTTCAGGATGGACAACAGACAGCCTTTGTGGACAAAACTCAGGAGGATATGATATTTTTATTTATAAATTGAATAGTAATAGTAAAATAATTTGGAAACGTCAATTAGGTACTTCTTCAGATGAACGTGTATCAGAAATTGCAGTCGATATGATTGGGAACTGTTTTATTACAGGTTGGACAAAAGGTGACTTTGGTAGTAAAAATGTGGGAGATAGTGATATTTTTCTTACCAAATTTGACAGTGTAGGTGATCACTTATGGACACGTCAACTTGGAACATCAAAAGAAGATATAGGTCAATATTTAGATATCGATAAATCAGGTAATGTTTATATTACAGGTTCAACTAAAGGAAACTTAACATCAGAAAATATGGGTAACAACGATGTTTTTCTGATAAAATATGATGCTGAAGGTAATTTACTATTTAAGCAACAATTTGGAACCTCTGAAAGCGATGTCGGGAGAGGTATTTCTTTTGATAATAGCGGAAATATTTATGTATGTGGTATGACTGGAGTCGATTGGAGTGAGCCAAATATTAAAAATATGGACGCATTTATTGCTAAATTTGATCATAATGGGAAATTAATATGGAAAAAAACATTTGGAACTGAACATTACGATGTTGCTGCAAATTTGAAAATTGATAAGCATGGATATATATTTGTTGGAGGCTCAACTGGAGGAGAACTTGGTGGCGCTCAGGCTGGGAGTGGAGATGCATTTATCGCGAAATTTGATAGTTTAGCGAACCAGCTTTGGATACGCCAATTTGGTAGAGACAAATGGGATGGAGTTCTTAGTGTAGTCTTGGCTAAAGATGGAACAGAACATATTATTATAGGTGGTTGTCAAAATTGGCGATCATGTGAAGGATATTGTCGACGGTATGATGAGTCAGGTAAATTGATCTGGGTTCAAGAATTTGTTTCTCAAGGTGAAAGCGGAGGGACATGTGGAAAAGATGTGGCTATTGATTCATTAGGCAATTGTTATCATATTGGTGGTACTGGAGGCGCTATATTCTCTTCAAATAAAGGGCAACATGATGTTTATGTAGTAAAAATTATTGATCAAAAAAACATAAATGAGTAGTATGGAATTAGGAGTATGATGAGTTAATGTAAAAAAATAAATTTTGGGGTGAAAATTTATGGTGGAGACCATCTTTAGAAATAAGACATTCACGAAATGCAGGAGAACANNAGTTATTGGCACTGATGAGGGACCTGAAGGTGTACTTCCCAATATTGAAAGATTTGATACTTTTTTAAAAGCCAATATGGTACCAGAAGATGTTTACGAAAAATGCCAGTGAGGTACGATGTGTCATATATTAAGAATCGAGTTTAATAAAAATAGGAGACTGAAACATGGGAAAAAAGTTTAAAGTCGATCAATTAACAATTCAAATTTATAAAGATAAATTCGAAATGGGACGGGCAGCAGCTGATTTGGCTGAAAAATATATCTCCAATGCCATAAATAAAAAAGGTGAAGCCGTTATTATTCTTGCCACTGGAGCATCCCAGTTTGAATTTTTAGATTCCCTTTCTGGAAGACAGATTGAATGGAAGAAGGTAATAGCATTCCATCTGGACGAATATGTCGGAATTAATGCAAATCATCCAGCCAGTTTTCGACGGTATTTACGGGAAAGGCTTATTGACAAAGTAGGGATAGGGACCTCCCATCTTATTGAGGGTGATAATGAAGACGTAGAAGGCGAGTGTAAACGCCTTGGAAAGCTTATGGAGCAGTATAAAGTAGATGTAGCATTTGTCGGGATCGGAGAGAACGGACACTTGGCCTTTAATGATCCACCTGCAAGCTTTAATGATAAAGTAAAATATAAGGTCGTCGAATTAGATGAAACAAGTAGAAAGCAACAAATGGGCGAAGGTTGGTTCAAAACCTTAGAAGAGGTTCCTAAACAAGCTATTACGATGACAATTCCTGCAATTATGGAATCTAAAGCTATCATTTGCTCTGTACCTGATGTAAGGAAAGCAGAAGCCGTCAAGAAGACATTGGTATTTGATATTTCGCCTGATTTTCCAGCTTCAATCCTTCGAAAACATCCTGATGCCACACTTTTCCTGGAAAATTATTCCGCTTCATTATTAGATAAGAAATCTAGATAACAAATTATTGGGAGTTGCTCATAATGACCAAAAATTTAAATTTTGCCAAAAGAATTAAATTATTGATCTTCTCAGTAGGACCAGGAATATTTTTGATTGGCTATAATATTGGAACTGGAAGTGTTACGACAATGGCAGCCTCTGGCTCTAGATATGGTATGTCCTTGTTTTGGGCATTGCTCCTTTCATGTGTCTTTACGTTTGTCATGTTGGTGGCTTATGGTAAATATACTTTAGTCAGTGGGCGAACAGCAATTTCAAGTTATAGCGAATATTTTGGAAAGTGGATCAGCATCTTTATCATGGTCGGACTCATCATTGGTGAAATTGCCGCGTTGATGGGAATCATGGGGATTGTAGTCAATATGATTGATGAGTGGGCGCTATATATGACCGGTTACCACATAAACAAAATAATTGTAACATTGTTGATTATAGGTGGCTTATACTATCTTCTTTGGTTTGGAAAATATACTAGATTTGAAAAACTCCTTATGATATTCGTTTCCATTATGGGAGTCTCCTTCATCGCAAGCATGATTTTAGTCATACCTGATGCGGGCGAAGTGGTAAAAGGACTTGTTCCCAGAATACCAAAAGAGAAAAATGCTCACCTTATTGCCGCTGGTATGGCAGGTACCACATTGTCGGCAATACTTTTTGTTATGCGTAGTATTGTGGTCCAGGAGAAGGGTTGGAGTATCAATGATCTCAAACAAGAAAAGAGAGATGCCTTTGTATCAGCTTTTCTAATGCTCATTTTGAGTGCTGCGGTAATGGCTTGCGCGGCTGGAACATTGTATCGTCTTGGGATTCCAGTGGATAGAGCCGTCGATATGGTTAAAACCTTAGAACCAATAGCCGGCAAATTTGCCATTACACTCTTTGTGATTGGGATTGTCAGTGCGGGCTTGTCAACTGTATTTCCCATTATTTTAATTGCTCCATGGTTAATATCCGACTATACTAATAAGCCGCGAAATATTCAATCATCCATGTATCGTATACTGGGTGCGATTGCTATTTTATTGGGTTTAATTGTTCCGGTGTTTGGTGGGCGCCCCGTATTTATTATGATTGCATCCCAAGCGTTCCAGGCTCTGCTCATGCCAATGGTAACGATCACCATCATTATTTTACTGAATCGCAAGACAATAATGAAAGAGCATAAAGCAGGATTATGGCTGAATATTGGTTGTTGGGCGACTTTCATATTCTCACTTGTTATGGCTTATTCAGGAATTCTGGGTTTGATCGATATGGTTAAAGACACCTTTTAACCTGATGCAAGAGACTTAAATATTATTTGATTATGGTCTCTGGAATTTTTGTATTTATACTCATTATTGGTAAGAATTTCATAATTATTGTCATTCCTTTCCGCTGGCGGATGGGAATCTCCTTACAAACAGATGGCTAGGAGATGCCGGTATCCTCCAAAAAGATGGCGGACAAGTTCGCAGGCATGACATGAAAAAATAATCCTGAACACGTATACTTAGTGAATTTGACAGTCTACTTTTCACTGTTATATAAATGATAAGATATGAATTCACGAGAACGTTTATTAACTACATTAAACCACAAAGAACCTGATCGAATTCCTCTCGATCTTGCAAGTACTCAAGTAACAGGTATTTCTATCAACGCTTATAAAAACCTTAGAAGATTCTTTGGTTTTAAAAGGACCCAACCAAAAATCTGTGATGCAATTCAGCAGATTTGTATTCCTGATGATGATATCATGCAGATGTTAGGAGTTGATACAAGAGGATTATGGCCCATAACGAATCATAATTATGATTTCAAAGATAACGACGACGGCGAATATTTATCGCATGTGGATGATTGGGGTTTGGGTTATCGATTTCGCAAGGAAGATGGGTTATGGTATGATTTATACTTGAGCCCATTAGCAGGTAAAACTCTATCGCCAGAACTGATTGATACTCATGTATGGCCAAGAGGGGACGATCCTACACGAATTAAAGGTCTACGAGAACAGGCTATCGCCCATCGTCAGGCAGGTTATGCTGTTGTGCTTAAGAGCATTTGTGCGGGACTATTAGAAATGGCTATCCGATTGCGAGGTATGGAGGATTTCTTGGTCGATTTACTTATGGACGAACAAAATGCAGGACGCTTATTAGATAAAATTCTACAAATTAAGATAGAATATTGGCAAATGACCTTAGAAGATTTAGGTGATGTGGTTGATGTGATCGCTGAAGGTGATGATTTTGGTACACAAACATCACAGCTTATATCCGCCAAGACCTTTCGCAAAACGATTAAACCCAGACAGGCAGAGGTAATTTCTTTTATAAAGCATAAAGCGCCCAATGCGTTCATCTTTTTCCATTCGTGTGGTAATATCCGGGAGCTATTATCTGATTTTATAGAGATGGGTATTGACATTATTAATCCTGTTCATATTACAGCCATCGGCATGGAACCGAGTGCGCTGAAGAAAGATTTTGGAGATGACATAGTTTTTTGGGGCGGCGGAATTGATACCCAGCATACCTTACCTCATGGCTCTCCGCAACAGGTCAGAGAGGAAGTGAAACGTATTATTAATACGTTAGCGCCAGGCGGTGGGTTTGTTTTTAATACTATTCATAATATTCAACCCGATGTGCCACCAGAGAATATCATTACAATGTACGAGACATTTCAAGAATTTGGTAATTATGATTAAGTGTACTTTAAAAACCGATTCCATCGCTCAAATAATACAAATTCATTACATAAAAACAATATGTTATAAAAGCGATGGAATCGGTATATCACCTTTTTAGACTGGGCTCATGATTAATTTAAGGATTTATAATAAGCCAGTAAATTAATCAAATTATAATAATTCGAGTTAGATCGGAAAGTAATAGTGCAAGATGAGTCGGGAACAAATTATCGCTGGATTATTCTCTCACTTCTTTTTGTCGCAACGACTATTAATTATTTTGACCGAATTGTAATTTCGGTTCTTATTCCTGAAATCAAGAAGGAATTAAATATAAGTGATATTTCATTCGGACATATCATAAGCGCGTTTCAAATCACATATACCCTCGGTTTTCTTGTGACTGGAAAATTTATTGACTGGGTTGGTACAAAACTGGGATACATGCTTTCTATTTTATTCTGGTCTATTGCAGCAGCAATGCATTCTTTATGTGGAACTGCATTTTGTTTGGCAACATGGAGAGGCGTACTCGGCATTACTGAATCAGGAAATTTCCCTGCTGCCATAAAATCTGTATCTGAATGGTTTCCAATACGAGAACGATCTTTTGCGACTTCGTTATTTAATAGTGGGACCAGTATTTCATCGATAATTGGTCCGCCAATCATCGTAGCGTTGGCTCTTGCAGCGAGTTGGCGATGGGCATTTTTTATTTTCGGTATTATTGGAATTACCCTGGTGGTGATATGGCAATTTGCCTATAAGAAGCCAAAACAGAATTATAATGATTTGAACCAAAATAATTCTTTACAGGAAAAATATAAATGGTCGCTCCTGCTCAGGCATAAAGAAACCTATGGCATCATGTTAGGCAAATTTCTAACAGATCCAGTGTGGTGGTTTTATCTCTATTGGATGCCAAATTATCTTGATTCACAAAGAGGATTCAATTTAAAAGATATTGCAGTCGCAATTCCGCTTATCTACACAATAGCTACTTTACTTGGTTTTGTCGGTGGCTGGTTCCCTGGTTACTTAATGCATCGGGGTTGGTCAATCGGTAAAGCACGGAAAACAACGATGGCGATCTGTGCGCTCTTTTTACCTATATCTGCGACAGCGGTAATTGCCCAAAACCCATGGGTTGCTATTCTATTAGTGAGTCTTGCTTGCAGCGCACACAATGGTTGGTCAGCAAATATATTTACACTGTCAAGTGATTGTTTCCCATCTCGTGCAGTCGGTTCAGTTACTGGTCTCGCTGGATTTGCAGGTGGGCTTGGTGGTCTGCTTATCGCAACGTTAGCTCCGGGTTATATCATCACATATTTTGGTTATGTACCAATTTTTTTCTTGATGGGGATATTGCATCCTTTAGCATTTTTAGGTATAAGTTTATTTATTAGAAAGGTTAGAGTTATAAAAATCGATGATTAGAAGATTTAAAATACAATCCATCAAGATCAATTTAAAATCTATCTGGATTGCGAAACATATTTTTTTCATAATTTTGATATTTGCCACTAATCTGCTTAGTCAATCAGAAAATCTTGACAGCAATTTCAAAGATCCTCCTCTGGAGTATAGTATGCTTCCCTTTTGGGCCTGGAACGGAACATTGGAGCCAGACAAGCTTATATGGCAGATGGAACAAATGTTGGAGAAGGGGATCTATGGAGCATTTATCCATGCTCGCTCTGGTATTGATAGCAGTGAAACGCCTTATTTCTCAGAAGGCTGGTGGAAAGCTATTGAAGCTACAGTTAAATATGCAAATAAAATTGGATTTTCTACCTGTCTTTATGATGAAGACAAATGGCCCAGTGGTAGTGCTGGAGGACGCACAGTGGCAGCCAATCCTGAGGCATTTTCAAAAAAAGGACTAAGCTATAAGAAATGGGAGATTACAGGTCCGAGAACATTGAACATCGATTCCGCAGGTGACATTGTGGCTGTTCAGGCAGCAAAAATAGTATCGGAAGCAACAATAGATCCTAAAACTATCGTTGATATTTCTAAATATCTGGGGAAAGAATGGAATGTCCCAGAAGGGAAATGGACAATCATAGCATTTGAACAAATTCGAGATGAAAACCAAATTGATTACCTGGATGGAAATGCGGTAGGTAAGTTCATCGAGATCACTCATGAGGAATATTTTAAAAGAGTTGGAGAATTTTTTGGGAACACAATACCAGCCATTTTTTTTGATGAGATTTATGCTAATATGAGAGGAGCAGATTTAGCCTGGACAGATGATTTTTTAGAAAAGTTCTATGGGATGAAAGGCTATGACTTGAAGAAATATCTTCCTTTATTAATCCTTAACGGAGGTAGCGAAACAATAAAAATCCGGTGTGACTATTTCGATGTTTTCACAACCCTTTATTGTGAAGCTTGGTTTAAACAATATGCTGATTGGTGTGAACAACACCATATTTGGATGACCGGTCATACTCTGGAGTTTTACAACAGTTACATGAGTCAGGGTAGCTATTTTCGAACCTGGGCTTATCCTCAAGTGCCCGGAACTGATAATGAATATTTTCGTTACGGTTTTCCTCGTCGTATTCATTGGTACAAACCCAAACAGCTTAGTTCAGTGGCTCATATCAATGGGCGTAGACGCGCTGCTGTAGAAGCCATGGGTGGCGGCGGTTGGATTATTCCTCTAGAAGAATATCGATATGGCACAGCCATGTTAGCAGCATACGGCATTAATATGTTTATCCCTCATCTTTTTCACTATGCCATAGATGCCCCATATAAGATGGACGATTGGCCCCCCAGTTGGTTTTACCGAAATCCGTACTGGAAATATTTTAAATCCTTAGCCGATTTCACCAGACGAATCTCATACCTGTGTTCACAAGGACGTCACGTGTGCGATGTGGCTATTCTTCATCCGATTAGCAGCCAGTGGGCTTCGGGTATAGTTAATGAAGAAAGTGAGCTTGACGATCGGTTGGGTATACAGTTTAATAATTTACAGGATATTTTACTGGAAAATCTTTACGATTATGATATCATTGATCCAGAATCTATAATCCGAGCTGATATTCATGATGGGAAACTGTCTATTGCAAACGAAACTTATTCGGTATTAATCCTGCCACCTTTGAGGGTAATTCGACGACAGGTGGCTGAGAAGATCAAAAATTTTGTCAAACAGGGGGGAAAAGTCGTCGCTTTAACTACCATCCCATATTCATCAGTGGAAACTGGTGAAAACGATCCTATTGTTATAAAGAATTTGAAAGAGGTCTTTGGCTTTGATCCCCGCAAGATCCGCAAAAGATATTTTGAAATTAATGAATCCTATGAACGCTATTTTATCTCCCACCCTCATACAAAAGGTGGAAGGGCATATTTTACAAAATGGGTGAGAACTGTACCCCAGTTATTATCAGAATTTATCATTCGAGATGTCACAGTTTCGGATAAAGGTATAACTGGACTTCGTGTCCTGCATCGGCAGGCTGCGGATCAAAGTATATATTTCCTGGTTAACGAACAAAAAGTTCATCGTACCTGGAGAGTCAGTTTTAAGGAGAACGGTAATCCAGAATTATGGCATCCAGAGACAGGGGTGATAACTAAAATTGAAAACTATATGACTTGTAGAAATCGAATAGATATTCCTCTTAATTTCAACCCCTGGGAAGCTTATTTTATAGTGTTTGATACCAAGAAAGTAAAACCAGGAAATGTATTAATTATTGATACAGACCTCAAGGAAGCTAGAATAGAAAAAATAGACGATAATAAAATTAGAATTGAGGGTTGGGGGAGAGCAGACAGTAAGCAATATTTTGTTGAATTAGAAGAAAAAAATAATAAAGTTCATAAAAAAAGATGGAATTCCCAATCTACTATTCCTTCTCTGGATTTGGGCTCTGAATGGGAATTTTTAGTAACATCGAAAGCTCTGGATTATTCATGGACGTCGCAGATGGATTCCGCCGAACTTGAACTTCCAGTCATGAATTTCCGTGCTGGACGAGAAGGTGAGAACGGTGAAAACCTGGGTTGGACTGATGTAGATTTTGATGATAGCGAATGGAAACAGGTGAAAATCAAAGATACCTTTAGTCACCAGGTTGGATGCCAGCGATATTTGAGTAGCTGGGATGCCTCGTGGATCAATTACTACGATTACACTCAACATTGGGGAATTCTAGGTGGCGCTAAGGTCTTTTTTAAAAGAATACTGCGCTTAAATAAAAATGTCGTTTCTGCCTTTGTTTGTCTGACTGCCGATAGATCATATAAGCTCCAAATCAATGGAAAAGTCGTTGGTGAGGATGATGACTGGAAAAGCGCTGAAAATTATGAAATCACAACCTATTTACATGAGGGCGAAAATATCATTACCGTTGAAATTTCTGCTGCTAAAGGATTATTACTGCAGGGACTGGTCAAAATGATTGATGGTGAACAACTTGAAATATACTCTGATGATATGTGGGAAGCATCATTAGATGGGGAAATTTGGTTACCTGCTTATAAATACATTGATCCTCCGCAAGGAATCTGGGGAGAGGTTTTGTTTAATGGAACGGAGATTACATTTCCAGCGACATTATGGTACAGGCAGGTTTTACCCATTGGTATTAAAGCGATAAAGTCACCTTCAATCAATGGAAATTATCAACTTTTTGTAAACGGTCAAAAAATTAAAATTCCTGATGGAGCAAATCGACTGAATATAGTCAATATGATACAACAGGGCAAAAATGTTTTAACTGTTAAGGTGGAAGCTAATGACTTTTCTGGCGGTATTTTGGAACCGATTGTTTTGGTATGTGGACGTGAACAGGTAAAGTTGGATTCCTGGACGAAGCTAGGCTTGGATTGGTACTCTGGACGAGCGCTTTATTCAAAGAAGGTAAATATTCCAAAATTCTATTTAGGGGAAGATAGGAGGTTCATCCTTAGTTTAGGTGACGTTCGATTTTGTGCCGAGATCTGGGTTAACAGCAAGCTTGTAACTTATCGATCCTGGCAACCTTATACTGTGGATATAACCGATTTCGTTAAGGTGGACGAGAATACCATTACGATTGTCGTGGCTAATCTTATAGCAAACCAGATGTATTGGGATATTTATGACGCAGCATTGACAAATCTTCGAAGCCGTTGGGTACATCATGGAACGGTATTAAGAGAGCCTTATCAACTTTTCTCAGGACTCATTGGACCTGTGAAAATTGTGCCTTATAATAAACAAATACTTCAGTTAGAAATAAAATAGTCAAAAAAAATCTAACTCTAGGTGTAGTTTTGAAATAACGAAGGTATCTTAGTTTTAAATTGCTAAATTTTAAGCTATGAATTTTAGTTTTATTACCCAGTTATACAGGAGGGTCAAATCATGGTTAGGTTTTATTCGCTAATTCTTTTTATGATTTTTCTCAGTGTTAATTTGGATTATGTTGAAGCGACAGTTCCCGACCGTACTATACTATTTATCATGGACGGATTGTGCGTCGGAGCGCCGGAAAGGATTCCTCTGCCCAATTTTCAGAATCTAAAAAAGCAGGGCTGCTATTATAAGGAAGTTCATGCGCCGCTGGCTGCCCATCCAAAAGGTAAAAACTTTTACTCCCATACATGTTCAGTGGGAAACCCTGTGATGATGACAGGAACTGTTCTCTTCCGGCCGGGTGACCAGATGATTCAGGATGTGTTCGAAGAAAAGAAGACGGCTTTTGTTACAAATTCCAAGTCGTATCTATCAGTGAGTGAAGGATTCGATATCTACCATGTAATCGATCAGAATCCACCTTCTGATGATGTGCCGGTAGTCACTAAAGCTAAGGACATCATCGAGAGAACCGATCCGGTGTTTATGCGGGTACATCTGCAGGGACCTGGACGAGGTGGATATGACGGTTCTGTGGATAGGAATAAGGATAAGCCCTGGTATCGAAACATCTGGCATCCGGCTTCCTTATATGTCACAAGGATGAAAAAGGCCGACAGGCTTTTGGGTGAGTTTGTGGCCTGGTTGGAGGCGACCGGTAGAATGGAAAAGACTGTAATGATAGTAACCAGTGATAACGGACAGACGGTTACCGGGGGACATCCGCCCTATGCAGCGGGGAGCAGCACAGTATCGATGCTTATCTTCGGTGCTGGCATCAAAAAAGGATGCATTTTTGATTATGCTGAAATTATCGATATTGTCCCTACTATAACATACATACACGAAATTAGCTCTCCAAATAACTGTAAAGGCCGTGTACTTCTGGAATCAATCGTCGGGTCCGGGAATGATACAATTCCAAAAGATAGATATATGGAAAGGTTAAATAATACTTTATTAGAACAGCATAAACTTTATAGTGTTGTACAAGACCTGCCTGTTACTATCGAAGAGATTGCAAAATGGCACGAACGCTTCAGGGATATGAAGACGCTTGTGGAATATAGTGAGAAAATCTCGTCAGCAATGAAAATTATTGCCGATGCCGGAGTGACAACGCCTGTTTTCTCACCACCATCAGGTGCCTATTCCCAAGAGATTGCAGTGACAATAAGCTGCGCTACAGATAATACATTAATCAGATATACCACGGATGGCAGTGAACCAACTGAAAAAACAAGTCTTTATAAAGAACCAATTAAAATACACAAAAACACTACTGTGAAAGCAAAGGCATTCAAACAGGATGGAGTTTCAAGTTATATTGCGGTTGCCGAGTATATAATTTCAACGCCATGACGTAGCGGAAATGGTTGTTGTAATAAAGGTGGTCAATACAATAGTAAAAACATAGAAACCAATGAGAAAAACTAACTGTCAAGCTTAAAAACCATGGGGCAACGGTATGAGTTTTAGAAAGAAATTCGGTGCATTGTTGCTTGGTTGTATAATGGCATTTTATTGTGTTGTAAGCGGCATGCAGACAAAACAAGGTCGAGTCGGAAACAGGCAAGCACAATATAAAAAGCAGAACAGAGATGCGATTTCCCAAATCGTGGATGGTAATTACGAAGTTGCTGTAAGACATTTTGATGACTATCTTGTAATCCACCCTAACGATCTTGAGTCCCTATTTGGATTAGCAGTTGTATACACTCAAATGGGAGAAGTTGGCAAAGCCATGAAATATGTGAAACAAGCCGTTGATTCAGGATTGCCGTTTGGTCGTTTCTTGGCAGGTCCTCGAGATCTGCTTAAACCACTTATGGAAAGTGTTGAGTTTCAAGAATTCTCGAAAAGGCATGCGACTGAGCTTTTACATGGTCCTATGCTTGGTTGTGTCACTGATAGTAGTGCTAGATTCTGGGTGCGAACAGCCGCTGAAGTAGCAGTGCAGGTCCTGGTCAGTAATTCAAAAGAAATGAAAGCACCTATTAAATCAAACGCCGTAGGAACAACTGAAAGCAGAGATTTCACAGCCATAGTCTTCGTTCAGGGGCTCAAGCCTGAGACTAAGTACTATTATGAACTAATGATTAACGGAAAGAAGGAGTCGAAGCAGTGGTCGTTCCACACCTTTCCTCACCCCGGCGCAAAGGCAAAGTTTAAGATAGGATTTGGTGGGGGTGCCGGATATACACCACAACATGAAAGAATGTGGAGAACTATAATTTCGCACAATCCAATGGCATTTCTTCTACTTGGTGATAACGTGTACATCGACAATCCCACCAGACCCGCAGTCCAAAAATATTGTTACTATCGACGTCAATCCAGATCTGAATTCAGAGAATTCTCATCTTCAACACCTATTTATGCTATCTGGGACGATCATGATTTTACAACTAATGATGGTTGGGGTGGCTCTGAAATTGACAAACCAGAATGGAAGATTCCAGTCTGGAGGCTCTTTTGCAATAATTGGAATAATCCATACTATGGTGGAGGCGAAGGACAACCGGGCTGCTGGTTTGACTTTTCGATTGACAATGTAGATTTCTTTATGCTGGATGGACGCTATTATCGCACCAATCCCAGAAGCAAAAATTCAAGTATGCTCGGGTCAATTCAGAAAGAGTGGTTACTGAAGAAACTAAAGTCTTCCACAGCTACGTTCAAGGTAATCGCATCACCCGTACCCTGGGCTTTTGGTACTAAGCCCGGTAGTCTGGATACGTGGGAAGGCTATAAGAAAGAACGCGAGGAGATTTTCTACTTTATCGAGAAGAATCGTATTGATGGCGTGATTCTTATCTCAGCCGACCGTCATCGTTCGGATGCGTGGAAAATTGAACGTGAGAATGGCTATACACTGTATGAGTTCGAAAGTTCAAAGTTGACTAATATTCACACTCATAAGCTAATACCTGGCTCTCTATTTAGTTACAATAAAAAGTGTTCCTTTGGAATGCTCTTATTTGATACGACTAAGCCTGATCCGGAGGTGTCTTACCAAATAATTAATATTGACAACCAAATTATCTATACATTGACACTAAAAAAAAGTCAGTTGACACACAAAAAGAAAGGTCAAATATAGTACTGATTGTAACAGTATACATCAAATCTTTTTATCAATTAAAGTAAGAGGTTTGATATGAATAATAAGCTTATTTCCTGGACAACATATTATTGCTTTGCTGCATACTTACTTGTAAATTTTTGGGGATCAAGTATTACGGCGCAATCTAATATTGAATATGGTGATAAGTCAGCATCTTCATTAAAAGCAAAAATTGAAGTTCAGTCTGACAAATGGATTGGTAAGATTAATCCTGATATTTACGGTTTGTTTACTGAAATGTGTTATTATGAGTTTAACGGCGGGATGTGGGCTGAAATGCTGAACAGCCGCAAATTTGCCGGGAACGATGGTGAAGGTGAATATTATGGGGTGGTCAGACCATGGTTCCCAATCGGTAGAAATGAAAATACACATTTTGCCCACGATAATTCTATCTACTACTGTGGTAAGCAGTCTCAAAAGATAATAAATGAAAATGAAGAACAGTACCGCTGTGGTATAGGACAGGATCAATTATATTTTGAAGAGAAGAAAGGATACCAGGTAAGAATTAACTTGAAACAGAAAGATATCCAGGATCCGATAACTATTGCATTGGAAGGTGAGAATGGAATTTATGTGCAGAAAGAAGTCAAATTAAATAATACAGAATGGAATCGTTTTTCTTGTACGCTAACTCCCAAAAGAACTGATAAAAATGGTAAATTCACGATTACATTTTACGGTAGCGGCACGCTGTGGATCGGAACCGTATCATTGATGCCTGAGGATAATATTTCTGGTTACAGACAGGACGTGGTCAAAGCATTGACAGAAATGAGACCGACGAATATTCGCTGGCCCGGCGGTAATATGGTTTCTGTCTATCGCTGGGAGGACGGCATCGGTGACAGGGATAAACGACCGCCACGATTTATTCGTGAATTATGGGAACCCAACGATGTCGGTATCGATGAATTTTTGGAGCTCTGCCACACAATTGGAACGAAGCCGTACATCGCAATAAATGCTGGAGATGGAACAACAGAAGAAGCGGCGCACCTGGTTGAGTACTGCAATGGTAGCGCGAATACAAAGTATGGCAGCCTGCGGGCGCAAAACGGACATTTGGAACCGTATCATGTGAGCCTCTGGGGGATTGGAAATGAAATGTTTGGCAACTGGCAGAACGGTCATGTGGATGAGGAAACATACGCCAGGAGGCATATCGCGATAGCCAGAGCGATACGCGCGGTGGATGAGGATATAAAAATAGTCGCCACCGGGGGCCGCTACTGGAAATATCCCCGCTGGAATCAGGCGCTCTTCAGAATCGCTGGTGATTATTTTGACTATCTCTCACTGCATTCTTATGCAAAAAAATACAGACGTCACATGAAGAAACAGGATTTGAAAGATCCAAATTTTGCTGAAGAGTTTTATTATTACATCATATCAGCACCTTATGGAATTGAGGAGCAGATTATTGAAACTGATAAGGAAATAAGAAATGCGCTTCCAAATAGACCAGAGATTAAAATTGCCTTTGATGAATGGAATTGCTGGGCGTATCGGGTACCGTATGAAGAGGTTGATTTTGCATTGAGAGATGGGCTTTATACAGCAGGGGTGTTTCATGCTTTTAGAAGGCAGCATAAGGCAGTGACATTAGCGAATTTTTCGAAGGTCGTAAATGCGATTGCTATGATAAGGGTAAATCAATATGGGATGTTCCTGAATCCTCAATATATTGTGTTCAAGATGTATTTAAATCATTCAGGACCGATATTGCTCGGGACCGATGTCCAGTGTGACAGCTTTCCTGCCCCTGAATATGAAAAAGGACGACCTCAGGCAATAGGACATATACCCTATCTGGATGTTTCAGCGACGATGAGTGAAGATGAAAATTCAATTTATGTAGCGGTTATAAATTTACACGCCGAAAAAAATATTAGAACTCAGGTCATATTTGACCGAAGGAATTTTTCCAAAGAAGTGAAAATATTTGAACTTTATGATGTTGACTATATGGCAGAAAATACTTTTGATCGTCGAGATAGACTAACTATAAAGGAAGATTTATTAAAGGATATAAGTAATTCCTTAAGTTATGACTTCAAAGCACACTCAGTAACAATCATGGAGTTCCGAAAAAAATAGTCAATAGTTTTACTTGTTATGGGTTAGAATTTCAGTATTGCTGTCATTCTTGTCCGCAAGCTGGCGAACAGAAATCGCCTTATTTACATAAAATTAGGAGGTGCCTGTATGTACAGGCATGACATGAAAAAACAATCCGTAACCAATATAAAAGCTTATTAGCTTAAGGGAAACAAACATGAAGGATACGGAAAATATATCTCGAAGGCAGTTTCTTCAGAAATCTTCACAATTTGTGGCAGGGGGAGCAGCATTGTCCGCTACGTCTGGTTTGTTTGCAAATCGAAGAAAATCAAAAAACGATCACCCAAACTTATTCTTTATTTTTGCAGACATGATGCGCTCGCAGGCCATGGGCTGTATGGGTAATGAACAGGTTTTTACACCAAACCTGGACCAATTGGCAAAAGAAGGAGTCCGTTTAACCAATGCTATTTCTACGTTTCCGTTATGTTGCCCCTATCGAGCGATGTTGATGACTGGAAAATATCCGTTAAATAATACTGTTATAACAAATGGTCCTGCCTTACCTGAAAGTGAGCTTTGTATTGCTGAAGTATTGAAAACAGTAGGATACCAGACTGGATATATAGGTAAATGGCACCTCAATGGCCATCACATCCCTGATCGACAATTTGTGCCTCCTGGTCCTAAACGTCAGGGTTTTGATTACTGGGCAGCGACAAATATCAACCACAAATATTTTGAAGCATTTTATTACCGGGATACTGATCAAAAAATACCAATAAGTGGTTGGGAACCAGATACCCAGACAGATTTGGCTATCCAATATATGATGGAACACAAAGATGGACCACCATTCTGTCTATTTCTTTCATGGGGACCGCCCCATGATCCTTACATTGCACCTGAAAAGTATAAGAAAATGTATAATCCGGATAAAATCAAGCTCAGAGAAAACGTATTTATTGCTAATAAAAGTATTATAGCAAATTATTATGCAGCTATTACTTCATTGGATTGGAATATGGGGCGCTTGATGGAAGCAATGGATAAAATGGGTATAGCAGATAATACCATAGTGGTGTTTACATCTGACCACGGTGATATGCTTTTCTCCCTCTACCTTTTTCAAAAACAATGGCCTTATGAGGAGTCTATTTCAGTGCCATTTATTATTCGATATCCAAAAAAAATCAGAACTGGACAGGTCAATGATGTTCTGTTGGGGACACCAGACATAATGCCGACTCTTCTCGGGCTTATGGGGGTGGATATCCCGAAGACAGTAGAAGGGAGGGA
>JABAOH010039941.1_pt2 | contig 26004 bp, 23 predicted proteins | sample 7062181 | NCBI WGS metagenome assembly JABAOH01 (sample SAMN14538630, study PRJNA623070) | marine sediment metagenome | biome: marine biome [ENVO:00000428]; feature: marine pelagic biome [ENVO:01000023]; material: deep marine sediment [ENVO:00002113]; isolation source: pool of 5 deep marine... | reverse complement strand
AAGGGGGCTAAAAAAATGCCTGGATGCCATGCTTTCATTAAAATATAAAATCATCATCCTGGATGAGATCAATGTGGCCGTTTACTTTAACCTGCTGACAGAAAAAGAAGTCCTTGAATTTTTGAGCCAGAAACCCGAAGAGGTGGAAGTCATCCTGACAGGGAGGTACGCTCCGGCAACTTTCATAAAAAGGGCGGACTTAGTCACTGAAATGAAGGAGAAAAAGCATTATTACAAAAAAGGAGTGAAGGCCAGAGAAGGGATCGAAAAATAAGAGGACATAATCGAGGAAAGTGAAACCGATGGAGAGAGAGAGGTTTGAAGAGCTCGTCGAAGAGGCCCTGGCTGACCTACCGGAAGAATTTAAAGAACGCCTCCAAAACATCACAGTGATCGTCGAGGAGAAGCCTTCAAGAGAAGTCTACACGCGACTGGGAGGCTCGCCATTCAGTCTAATCTTAGGGCATTACCATGGCATTCCCTACAAGCACCGAGGACCGTTTTATGGAAATGTGCCTCCTGATGTGATCACCATTTACCAGAAACCGATAGAAAAAATCTGCTCTACGGAAGAAGAAATCAAAAAGAAAGTCAAAGAGGTAGTTGTGCACGAAATCGCGCATTATTTCGGATTCGATGATAAAGAATTGAAAAAGATCGAAAACCAATAAGACTTTCTGGCGCCATTTTTCAACTTTTTGGATAAAATAGCTTGATACCACTGAGCCGAATTTGAGGAGACAGAGAAATGCAATCAAACTTAAAGGGCGTATTCGCCGCACTATCAACGCCATTTGTCGGAGATGAGGCTTCACCCAAAAAGTTTAAAGAGAACATCCAAAAATACAACAAGGTTGAGCTGGCAGGTTATGTCATCCTGGGCTCAACCGGAGAAAGCGTCTATCTCTCCGATGAAGAATCGGAAAAACTCGTTCAAGCTGCGAAAGAGTCAGCCTCTCAAGGGAAAAAAATAATTGTCGGCACCGCAAGAGAGTCCACACAAGCGACTCTCGAATTCACGAACAGGATGGCCGGGCTCGGCATCGATGCGGCCTTAGTCCGCACTCCCAGCTATTACAAATCTCTGCTCGACCGGGAAGCACTGATGACACACTATCTCACCATTGCCGAGAAATCCCAGGTCCCTGTGATCATCTATAATATTCCTCGCTTCACAGGCATTTCTGTGGACTCCAGCCTTCTCATCGAACTCTCCAAGCATCACAACATCATAGGAATCAAAGACAGCTCGGGGAATCTGACTATCCTGGGAGAGGCCATCCCCCATATCTCTCCTCAGTTCAGTATCCTCCTTGGGGCCGGGAGTCTTTTCCTCCAGGGTCTTCTTCTCGGCGCTCAGGGAGGGATCCTCGCTTTGGCTTCAGTGGTTCCCGCTCATTGTGTCAAGCTTTACAACCTGTTCTTGGAGAAAAAACTCGAAGAAGCGTTAGAGCTTCAACTCGAACTGATACCCCTGAATAAAGCTCTGATTCAGACGTATGGCATTCCAGGAATCAAGTATGCCTTGAACCTTCTCGGGTATGCCGGTGGTCCTCCTCGACTGCCTCTCCTCCCCCTTGGTGAAAAGGGAAAAGAAGACATCAAGAATCTATTAATCGATCTTAGACTCCTGGAAGACTGAAAGAGAGGAAATAAGAATGAACGACAACAAGCACAGTAATAGTGCACCTCCCGGAAGACGGGCCTTCATGCGGAATATTCTGTGGGGAGCTTTCTCTGCCTCACTCGCATCCGTAGGACTTCATTCAGGCAGCCAGAAGCCAGGTCAACGAGTGAAAAAAGGACAGATGTTCTACCGCCGGCTGGGACGGACGAATCTCATGATCTCTGAAATTTCGCTCGGAGGAAGCCCCATCCCTGAATGGCCGATCCTCCACCAATCGTTCGAAAGAGGCGTCAATTACATCGACTCATCCCACAGCTACCAGAACGGCAACAGCGAGCGGCAGATCGGCCGGCTCCTCAAAGAAGTAGGAAGGGATAAAGTCCATGTAGGAACAAAATTCCATCTTAGACGGAATTGGAGTGAAAAATCCATCATAAGCTCTGTTGAAGGGAGCCTCGGAAGGCTGGATACTGATTATTTGGACGTCCTTCTCATCCATGGGGCAGAAAACGTAGAACACCTGGACGATGAAAGAGTTCTCAGCGCCTTCGAGAAACTCAAAAAACAGGGAAAATACAGGTTCAGAGGCCTGTCCTGCCATTCAAATCACCATGAGATTGTGAAGAAGGCTGTCGAGTGTGGCCTGTATGACATGATCCAACTCGGGTATAACGTCTTTGACATCCAGGAATCAGAAAAAAAAGTCCAAACCTACGACGACTACCTGGAAGCATGTGGGATTCGGCGTCTTATCTCACTGGCTAGATCAAAAGATGTCGGAATCATAGCCATGAAAACCCTGAAAATCGGGGGAAGAAGGCAAAATCTTGAAAAATACAGGACAGGCACGACCACGATCTACCAAGCTATGCTCAAGTGGGTACTGGAAAATAGGGATATTTCCGCAGCCGTTATCGAAATGCTGACATTTGAGGAACTGGAAGAAGATCTGGGAGTAATCGGGAAACCCCTCTCCACGATGGAAAGACGAAACCTGTTCCGTTATGTTGTGGAGAACTCAAAAGACTACTGTCATACGTGTGGGCGCTGCCAAAAGAACTGCCCCTCCCGAATCGAAACAACATCCATCCTCCGGTATCTCGCCTATTATGAAGGCTATAACAAAACCAGAAGAGCCAAAGAAGCCTATTCCCGGCTGAAGCCCATACAGACAGCTTTTGCGTGCACAGACTGCGGTGAATGCGAAAGGGCCTGTCCCTATGGAGTCTCTATAAGAAATAAAATAAGAGAAGCGAATAGGCTGTTAGGCTAGGAAACGCATAACTCCATGTCTAAAATATCATTTCTCTTATCGGCCAAAACTCAAAAGATACTCAAATGGATTCACATAACATGTGTGGCCTTTTCAACCGGTGGATTACTTTCAATCCTGATCCTACAATTTTTAAAGCGGCAGCTCGGCGCAGATGAAAATTTATTCCTCATCGATCTCTCAGTATTCCATTTATTCAACTATGCAGTGAACTACTCCTTCTACGGAATAATATTCACCGGCTTGCTCTACTCACTCTTTACCAAATGGGGATTTGTCAAACACTACTGGATCATCTTCAAATGGATTGCTGTTCTGATTCTTTTTGTGATGATCTGGATATGGATAGGGCCGGCGATCAACGGCTCCGCAGCGCTAGCCGATGGAGAGTTCTTCTTTGAAGGTGCCCGAAGCCAGTATCTTGATTACAGCCGACAAGGCCTCCTCTTCAATACGGTTGGAATGATTGTCCTTTTCGTCTTAATCCTGGTATCGGTCTCCAAACCTTGGGGAAAGCGAAAGCCACGCTTTCAAATCAAAAGAAAAATAACGCTCATCATTGTCGCGACACTCACAGTTCCCGCTCTTTTATCTCTTTCAATGCAAAGCATTTCGCTGAGCAGATACAGAAGCATGGGGATTGCTGATAGCGACCTGTCTCAACTCAGAGATGGCATCTACTTTGGGAAAAGCACAATGGGAGGATTCACATATAAAGTGCAAGTTGAGGTCACCAACCATAAAATCGAAAATATTAAAATAATATCAAACCGGGAAAGTCCTTATGCTCATTTTGCAGAAGGTGTGATTCCTCGAATCAAGAGAAATAACAACGCGAACGTAGATACCATTACAGGAGCTACAACCACCAGCAAGTGTCTAATGAAGGCGGTGGAGAACGCATTAGAGCAAAAATAAGCCACTTTTAAAATATTTATGGGAGCCAAACGGGGCTGTAAAAATTAAATTTTACTGTGAATTCACAAGTTTAAGTTCAAGAAAGAAATAAAAAAAGGACCGTGCACCCTGCTCCGACCAAACTCTCCCTGCGTTATCCATGCAGTTAGCTCAGGCCAGGCTGACCTGCAGCACAAGAGACCGCTCTGCTACCGCTGCTACCTCCCGGTCCTGACGGAATTCACAAAGAGCTCTTTGCGCAGGGCCCAAACCCTCAACACCACTTACACAGACACTGTCCAGACAAAGCCTAGCCTCGACAGGGAATTCGACCCCACTGTAGCGGATGGTGGGTAACAGGGCACCGCTAGCTCCCCGTCTAGCACGGTCCGTCTTTTCTATTCCTCTAAGTACTTCTTTGTTCCAAACTGTCCGTCTAAGAATAAAAATAACTCAACCAACCGTTTTAAAGGAACAAGAAAAATCCTATCTCTATCGCTAAACTTTGTCAATGTGTCAATGGGGTCAGACCTTAATAACTTCAGTAATTTCATGTTAGATCGCCAGCGCTCAGAGTAGAATTTCGCTCTGATCAATTAGTTAATTGGAGTCAGGCCTTTGAAACTTCAGTTATTTTGTATCACTAGCGTTCAGGATAGAATTTCGCTTTTTGTATCCTGCCTGGCCGGAATAAACATCAGCGAAATCATCTTTCTTTTTTTAACACGCCATCCATCCACATTCTTATTTTTCCTTCCTTCGCTGATCGATACTTATGCGCGCCTTCCTTTAAACGAAAGCATTTTTGCTCTTCACCAACAGGACATTTAAGCTCTGCGCTGACACTACAAGACTTTTTTCTTGACAGAAAAAAATGCAGGTGATAGAAAAAATCTAATAAAAATTAAGGAGGTTCATATGCTTGGAAACACAAGAGGGTTAAAACCTTTAACGCTTTTATTGACTTTATTCCTTCTGCCCTGTTTTTTATACCCTCAGACTCCCCCAGAAGAATTTCTAGGGCACAAAGTTGGTGCAGACCGCAAGCTGGCTGATTATGATCAGATACAGGCTTATTTCAAGAAGCTTGACCAGGAATCAGACAGAGTCAAGGTCATTGAAATCGGCACCACCACCCTGAAAAAACCGATGATCATGGCCGTTATTACTTCCAAAGAGAATATGGCCAAGCTGGACACCTATCGGGAGATTGTAAAAAAGCTCAGAGACCCAAGAGTCACACCTCCCGAAGAGGCCAAAAAACTCGCGCATGAAGGAAAGGCTCTGGTACTCATTACGTGCAGTCAGCACGCGACAGAAGTCGCAGCCTCACAAATGACCATGGAATTGGCCTATAAGCTCGCAGCCGGAAAGACTCCTTATGATGTTATGAAAGTCCTGAACGATGTGATCGTTCTGATTGTCCCGACTTCAAATCCAGACGGCCATCAGATGGTCACAGAGTGGTACCGGAAATATGTGGGTACAAAATTCGAAGGCGGCCGCATGCCCTGGCTGTATCACCACTATGCTGGACACGACAACAACCGCGATTGGTTCATGTTTAACCTCCCTGAGACAAAAGCTGTGACCAAAGTCCTCTACCATGACTGGCTTCCTCAGATCCACATCGATGAACACCAGATGGGCTCAACTGGTGCCAGACTCTTCATTCCTCCTTTCATGAACCCGCCTATTCCCAATGTCCAGCCCTTACTCTGGCGAGGTGTCAACCTCTGCGGCGCAAACATGGCCTATGACCTACAAAAGAATGGATACAAAGGTGTTGTCAACGGAAGAAGCTATACCGCATGGTGGATCGGCGCCTGTGATGATACCTCCTGGCTCCACAATGTCGTGGGGCTGCTCAGCGAGATGGCTTCTGTGCGAGTCGCCTCCCCCATCCATATCGAACCCACGGAGGTTCCCAAATCCTATTACGAAAAACGCCTGGAATTTCCCGATCCCTGGCTTGGAGGTTGGTGGAGACTCAGGGACCTCGTGGATTATGAGCTCGTTCTCTCTCTGAGTCTGATCAAAACAGCTCATCTTCATAAAGAGGATTTTCTTTATAACTTTTACAGGATGTACAAGAACTCGATCGAAAAAAGAGAGAAAGGCGAGCCTTTTGCATTCGTCATCCCGAGCAAGCAGCGTGATTATCCAACAACACTGAGGATGCTGGATGTCCTGATGTTCGGTGGAGTTGAAGTCCTTCAAGCCAAAGAAGAATTTATCGCTGATGGAAAAGTCTACCCGGCAGGCTCCTTTGTAGTCAAAATGTCTCAGCCCTACAAACCCTATGCGCAGGCACTCCTCGAGAGGCAAAAGTATCCGGATATGCGGCAGTATCCTGGAGGGCCTCCAGTTCCCCCCTATGACAATGCTGGCTGGACTCTTCCCCTGCAGATGGGAGTGAAATGCGACAGGATCGAACACGCTTTTGAAGTTCAGTCGGAAAAATTGGACAAAGCGCCTTATGGTTCTCTTCAAACAGCACCGACAGGATCTTCAGCGTCCTACATGGTTCTGGACTGCCGGATGAACGCTTCCTACTCGATCGCTTTCTCTCTGCTCAAGAATAAAGTCGAGATGTTCCGGTCAAAGGAAAAAATCAAAACAGAAAAATTCACAGCTGCACCTGGAAGTTTCATCGTCAAGAATACCGCCGCTGTCCAGAAGCTCCTCCCGGACTTACTGAAAAAATGGCATGGTCAAGCCTTCGGGCTCGACAGCATTTCAGATATTCCCACCTCACCCTTAAAAAATCCGAGGATCGGCCTCTATCAGTCCTGGAGGTCAAACATGGATGAGGGATGGACAAGGTATGTCTTTGACGACCTGGGTGTCCCCTACACTACGTTGCACAACAAAGATTTCAAACCCACGAAGAAAGGCAAAAAAGAGGAAAAAGTCGACCTCAAAGCGAAATACGATGTGATCGTCTTTGCCAGTGAAGATGCCGATATGATTAAACTAGGAAAACCCAGTCCCTCTTCACGCTGGGCCAGGTTTTACACGGAAATGCCATCTCCTTATGAGGGGGGTATCGGCAAAGAGGGAGTGGAAGCTCTGAAGAGTTTTGTGGAAAAGGGAGGGATTCTCGTTACTCTCAACGATGCCTGCAGCCTAGTCTTTAAGGAATTTAAGTCTCCGGCAAGCAATGCCCTGGAGGGAGTGAGCCGCAGTCGGTTTTTCTGCCCGACTTCTCTTTTAAAAATAGAGGTGGACAACACAACTCCCATTGGCTACGGAATGCCCCATGAAGCCGCAGCCATGTTCTCCCGTAGCCTAGCCCTGAATACGCGAACTCCTGCAATAGAGTGGGACAGAAAAGTCGTGGCCAGTTATCCTGAAGAGGATATCCTCATGAGCGGATGGCTTCTGGGTGAAGAGACCATCGCCCGCAAAGCTGCAGTCGTGGACATGAAGCACAAAAAAGGACACATTATTCTCATCGGCTTCCGCTCTCAGTTCCGCGCTCAATCCCACGGCACATACAAATTCCTGTTGAATTCTCTCCTCTACCCAGGAAATTAAAGTAAAGTCAATTAAAGAGGGACAGGCCCCTTTTTTGGGGACTGTCCCTTTCAGTCCGTATGTAAAGAAAGATAGGGACTGTCCCCCTTCTTCATAAAAAGGGGCCTGTCCCCTTTTTTTACTTTTTCTGCCTCCTTCTTTGCCTTGAAAAAACACACATAATAGATTAAAATGTATATATTCGAATATTGTAATGAAACAAAGTCGAGAAATAGGATGACTCAAATGAAAAGAAAAGATTTTTACGCCATCCATTCAGATGTCTGTAAGACTCTGTCGAATCCCAAAAGGCAGGAGATTCTGGATAATCTCCGCCAAAAAGAGATGACAGTCAACGAATTAGTCAAAAAAACAGGGATATCTCAGGCCAACCTTTCCCAGCACTTGGCCATCTTAAGGACAAAGGGAATTGTATCCGACCGCAGGGAGGGCATCAATGTCTACTACTCTATCGCCAACCCCAAGATAATCAAAGCTTTTGATCTGATCAGCGAAGTGCTCCAAGAGGCCTTATCCACGCAGTCCAAGACAATTAAAGCGGCCATCAGCCGCAAACTTTAACCAGGGAGATATTTTTTCATATGTCAGAGGAAAAAAAGAAAAAACTTGCCATGGTCGTCTTCAGCGGCGATATGGATAAACTATTCGCAGCGTTCACCATTGCAACGGGTGCCGCCGCATCAAACATGGACGTGACCATGTTCTTCACTTTCTGGGGACTCCGAGCCCTCAAGAAAAAAAAGAAAACCGNNAAAAAGAAAACCGGGAAGAGTTTTTTGGGACGTTTGCTCGGTCTTTTCTACGGTGGTGACATCAACCGAGCCGGTCCGAGCAAAATGAATTTTGGAGGAATCGGACGCTGGATGTTCAAGAAGATGATGAAAGCTAAAAATGTTCCCACATTAGCTGAACTCAGGCAGACTGCAATAGACCTCGGTGTTAGAATGATTGGATGCCAGATGAGCATGGCAGTCATGGAGATTCCCAAAGACACGATGATCGACGAAGTCGGCCAGTGCGTGGGGGTCGCAAGCTTTATCGAACAGGCGCAGCAAGCAGACGTGACACTCTTTATTTAAAAAAAGGGACAGGCTACTTTTTCTTAAATAAGGGGACAGTCCAGCGCATTCTTTTTGTTAAAAATGAGGGACAGGCCACCTTGTTCAATAATTCGACTATATTTCTTTATTGTCATTGTGAGCGAAGCGTGGCAATTTCACTCGCCTGTCATTGCGAGGAACGAAGTGACGTGGCAATCTCATAAAAAAATATCTTCATTCCTGTAATAATATAATTTCTCTTTACGGGATTGCCACGCTTCGCTCGCAATGACATCCAAAAAGCGCTACTTAATTGTCGATTCTATATAATTGTCGCTTTAAGTCCTATTATCATAGAAAGAGGGACTGTCACAGTTATACTGGAAAAATTGCCTTCCCCCTTTTACTCTCCTATAATCTTGACCAGCACCCGTTTTTTTCTGCGGCCGTCAAACTCACCATAGAAAATCTGCTCCCAGGGGCCAAAATCCAGTTTTCCACCTGTAACGGCGACGACAACTTCTCTGCCCATTATCGTCCTCTTTAGATGGGCATCCCCATTATCTTCTCCAGTTCGGTTATGTCTGTATTTGGAAATCGGTTCATGAGGAGCCAGTCCCTCCAGCCATTCCTCGAAATCATCATGTAGCCCGCTTTCGTCATCATTGATGAAAACACTGGCGGTGATATGCATGGCATTAACAAGACATAATCCCTCTTTCACACCACTTTTCTCGACAAGGTCCTCTACTTCAGGAGTGATGTTGATGAATTCTCTTCGACTTTCTGTCCTGAAAAAGAGATGCTCGGTGAGAGACTTCACGGCCTCCTCCTCAAGCTTATCCCGATCCCGCCTCCTCCAAGCGCTATCAGAATAAGTCCCTGAACCAGGGTTTTCCACTGGATCTCTTCTGCTAGTAAAAGAGAAGAAATCATGAAATAAACACCGGCCAGAGCAAAGACAACGTATATTCCGAACATAATCTTCCAGGCGCGTCGATTCGTTACTGGTGTATCTTCGACAAAGAATTTATTATAGATGAGCATACCCAAAAGACAGACCACTCCAAGGACCGCAAATATCAGCCAGAAATACTTCAGTTGGCCAACGACATCTGGCGAGAGAGGGACACCGGAAGAGAGGTCCTCAGCATTCGGCACCAGAGGATTGAGGATTTTCTCATAAAGAACAGCCCCAAGATTGCTCCCGAACAAACTTCCAAAAACACCATACAAAAAAGCATAGCCCATGTAGACTGCCTTTTTATCTTGTGGAGCGACAATGCCGACGTAACTGTAGTATTTGGGATGGGCGGTCATCTCGCCTATGGAAAAGACCGCGATGCCCAAGATGAACATCCATGCACTCCGGGTAAAAGCCAACACCAAAAATCCTCCTGATCCGATGATGATTCCTGCGGCCATCACAGGAATGACCTTTAAATTTGTAGTGATCCGACTGATAAGTATCACAAGAATGACGATGGTGCCGGCATTGATGATCGTGACAAACTCCGCATCAAACGTGAAGGGTTTCAGAAAGAAGACTGTCTGCATAAAATCGTTCACTGGGGTTCGATCAATAAAATCCCGTAGATACCAGAGGATGGAACCGAACATCTGAAAATATAAAATCCAAAAACAGGAATACACAACGATCAACAGCATGAATCGTGAATTACTCAAGACCAAAAGGGCTTCTTTCAAGACATGGCGAACAGGTTTAGTGCTTTCAGGTCTTTCAGGGTCTTTATAGATGAACAGTGTTGGGAGGAGCATCAAAAAACACCAGGCTGCAGACGAGAGGAACACATAGCGCCAGTTGAATCCTTTGATATAACTGACCCAGAGGGGAGCCAGGAAAGCACCCAGGTTGATGCTCCAATAGTAGACCCCAAATCCAAATCCGCTGTTTTCCTTTGTTGTGGTTCGGGCCACTGTTCCGGTAATAATGGGCTTGAAGAGGCCGCTTCCTGTGGCCATGATCAGGAGAAAGAGAAAAATCAGCCCATAGGCGTCAGTATGACCGGCCGCAAAATACCCAATAGTCAACAGGGAAAACGCCACNNATCGATTGTTTCTCGAAGAAAAGATGGTCGGCTAAATACACGGCCAGAACCGCATTCAATCCGTAGTATGCCCCCCGTTCGAACAGTTCCATCAAATTGGCCACCCAGAAAGTGCGGGGGAAAGTGAAAAGAATATTTTTTTTCTTTACATTTTCATTCATTGCTCACTCCTCAAAACCTTGATTAAAGGCGTGTCTAGACGAAGTTAAAAAGGAATGTATATTTTCAAACGAAAAAGGTCAAGTTTAACTTTAACAAATATTGGAGCGGGCCTGAATGTCAGGATTTTGGATTCGAGCTTGTCAGAAATGTTGCCAGCGAAATGAGATTAAGATCAGCATTTCGAGATCCTGCCTAATAAGCCTGGTTCTAGTCTTTTGCTGACATCAAAGCCAGACCTTAAAACTTCTCAAATATTCACTGGTCACAACTTCAATTGCGAGGCGCGTTCAACTCCCAGTCAAAGCTCTATTGCCAGTCTTTGACTATGGCCACTATAAGCTCTGTCAAGTCTTCAAGGTCATGGCGGTGGATCTTTTCGATAAATGAGTGGGAATACACTCCGGGCCAGGAAAGCGGGATATCCGTTGCTCCTCTGGGGATGAAGACCGAGCCATCGTTTCCACCTCTCGTGTTGCCCAGTTGAAAGGGAATGTTGTGGTTCTGGGCGATTTTCATGACTTTCTCCAGCTCGAACCTGGGAGCGATGTTACTGCTGTCAATGGCACGGAGCACAACTCCTTTCCCCAGAATTGTCCGGGCAAATCTTTTTGAGTCAAGAGGCGCATCAGAAGATACAAAAGTATCCACAGGAAAAACATAATTCGGTTTAAGTGTTTGGGCAAGACGGGAGGCTCCTATCAGTCCGGTTTCCTCCTGCACATCCCAGGCACACGTGATTGTTTTTCCCTTTATCTTTTTCCAATCGATGCGCAAAGCCGCAGCCAAAAGGGCTGCACATCCGGCCCGGTCATCCACTGCCCGTGTCGCGATTAAATCCGGAGAAAGCTCAACGATTCTCTTCTTTGCAGTGATCTGGTTTCCTTCCTCAACTCCCAGGCTCCGCGCCTCTTCCTCCGAAGAGACGCCCAAATATATTTCGAAGTCACTCGTCCGGAAAGGCTTGGAAGCGGCATCGCGGCTAAAATAATCCGGGCGAGGAGTGACCACACCGTTGACAGGGCCTTTCTCCGTATAAATCACCACGGGGCGGCCCTCATACATCGTCGGAATGAACCCTCCCCTTCCCCTGACTTTCAGGGTGCCTTCAGACGTTATCTCTTCAATGACCAGCCCTAATTCATCTGTGTGGGCGACAAACAAAAGATGAGGATGTCCTTCCCCGACAGTAAACCAAACATTCTCCATGTCGTCTCTCTGAGGCTCGACTCCTGGCGGAAAATTGGACTGGATGAAATCAGCCACTTGTCCTTCATACCCGGACACTCCGGGAATCAAGACCAGCTCCTTCAGCAATTCCCATGAAGATAGGGAATCGGTCTGTAGGCACAAAACTACGGATAGTGACAAACCTAAAGCCAATACGAGAATCATGTATTTTCTCTTCATCTTTACTCTCCTTCACTCAAGAAGGCCGGAAAGCAACTTCTCTAAGGCCAGGATATCCTTAAAATCCAGCACTTCGACAGGAGTGGATGAAAATTTCACGGGAAGTCCAAGAGTCAGGACATCCGTCTCACCGGAAGAAAAAGGACTCATAAGACGGGATTGAAAACCAGCGAAATCCTGGAGAGGGATTCCATTTTGCTCTGCGATTTCTACAATCTTATCTCTAAGTTTTAAGCTGGTATTTTCAGGATAAGCCAGGACCGGCCCTTTTCCGAGGGAGATTTTGCTCTGGCTGGCTCTTTCAACAGGTATAACATCGATGATGAGAACATTTTTTGGATTGAGATTCGTCTTTACACATAGGGCGCCCATGGCTGCTCGGGGTCTTGAACCACGTGCCAGGAATTTTGTTTGAGCCATCCAGATAAACCAAGTCTCCTGAGCCACTTGCTTGGCTCCAATTTTCCCGACCAGATACAGAAGAAGAGCCGAGGAGGTTTTGTTGCCAAGAGAAGAACCAGCGATTCTATCTCCGGCGAGCCGAGTCAGCTCTGGGACCGGAGTCACCGCATCCAGCATTCCGACTCCTTTCTCCGTGACTTCTCTTTTTGATCGGGCCCCGATATCCAGGAAAGCCTGGTCAAGGGAAAAGCTCTGCAGTTGCTGTCTTCTTTCGCGGGAAAGGATGTGGACAGAGGGTATCGCCATCACACCAGAAACAGGTCCTTTGCCCGTCCAAACCAGCAGCGGCTGGCCCATGTGAAAAGAATCATAAATCTGATGAGGCGCGGGCACCACCCTGTCCAGCAGGAGATATCCTTCTTCATTCATACCGCTGACGATATAGCCCACTTCATCCATGCTGGCTAAGAGAGCCAGAGGCTGATTCCCTTTTCCAGCGGTTAAATACAGGCTTCCCAGGTTGTCCTTTTCTGCCGCCAGTCCCTGCGGGAGATACTGCTGGATCTTTTTCGCCATAAAGTGTTCATAGCCGGAGGGGGACGGAACGGAAAAGATTTCTTCCAAAAGCGTCTCAAACGAAATTTCTTCAGGATGAGAAAAACCAATTACAAGGAAAAGTAACAGAGGAATGACGATGATTAATCCCCTTCTTTTCATATGGACCTCCTTCCTCGAATTCAAAGAGATAATCTTTCAAAATTCGGAAAATGAGAAATAACAAAATGGGGACGTTCCCCAAAGGGACACCTCATATCAACTTCATCGGATAGTGTTAAACGTAATAGACTCTGAAGTCAGTTTACTTTTTCTATCTATTCAGAATGACTAATTTATTCTAAGGGGGAACCTTGGGGAACGTCCCCATTTACATAATTTATTCTAAGGTGGTACCTTGGGGAGCGTCCCCAATTGTTGGGGAACGTCCCCAATTGCGTAATTATTTTAAAACTTCGAGAGCTCTATCGATGTCTGAGACATCCAGGATAACAGCCGTGGTGTTTCCTTTCTTGCTGAGTGCTCCATAGCAGTATTCAATGTTGACTCCCTTATTCCCCAGCTTAGTGGCCACTTCAGCCAGGGCACCGGGTCTGTTTTCGAGATCCACTTTAAGAACATCCCTCGTCTCAGTTGTGTAGTCTGATTTATCGAGTACTTTCATCGCTTTGTTTACGTTTTTCACGTAAATCTTGGCTGTATCCTGAAAGACTCCGATGGCTTCGATGTTGATTTTGTTTTCAGCCAGGTGGCTGCAGAGTTCACCAAGGGTAGAAGGGCGATTTTCAAGGACGACAAAAATCTCAGTGATTCTTTCCATTTTTTCCCCCATATTTTATTTAAAAGGGGCCTGTCCCCTTTTTTTATTGATAGGCATTTTCAAAGCGGCTCACATATGTTAATCCATTTCTTTCTGAAATTCCAGTAAAAGACTGGAATACTCTCACAGTCTTTACTCTCACAGTCATTAATACGAAAAATTGAGTCAAAATGATTCTTATTCCTCTTTTACTCTGGCATAGGCTTTTAAGTACTGAGCTCTAAAATACGCATCCGCCTCGCTCATCCCTTTAAAAGTCCGCTCCTGTTTCTCAAAAGACAGCTCCCCTTTGAAATCATCTATAGATGCAAATTTGTGCTGATTCATCCATTCTTCCATTCCTCTGAGAATGTCTTGTATGACCTTAAGCCCTTTCTTGTATAAGAGCGTACACACCTGAACAGCGGATGCTCCTGCCAGAATCTGCTTGATCACATCTTCAGTTTGGTTCACTCCCCCAGAAGAAGCAAGGTCGCAATCCACTCTTCCGGCTAAAAGCGCCACCCATTTCAGGGAGTGAAAGAAATTCCCTCTGCCGATTATGTTTTTTGTCTTAAGATTTCGTGTATCGATATCTGGCTCAACGAACCAGTTAAAAAGCACGAGTGCGTCGCCTCCGACATCCACGAGCTTTTTCCCCATATTCGGAACTGAAGTGACCTGCGACATCAATTTCACAGAAACAGGAATGGTGACTGCCTCCTTGACTTTTTTGAGAATCTGGACATGAGACTCCTCGTATTTTGACCCGAGCGTATCCAGGTCGAGCGGGAGAAAGTAAATGTTGAGCTCCAGCCCATCTGCACCGGCCTCCTGGAACTGCCGGGCAAAACTCGGCCACAGCTTCGGAGATTGACAGTTGATGCTGGCAATCACAGGGATATCCAGTTCTTTCTTCACTTTTTCAATCACGTCACTAACTGTTTGAGGGGCGTACTCCAGCAATCCGCCACTCCGAAAATAATCCACAGCTTCAGGATAAATATCGTGTTCCTTGTCAGATACTCCTTCCAGTTCCTGGAACTGCTCTTCGAAGATTGATTTAAGCACGACTGCTCCAGCGCCCGCTTCATAACAGCGGAGTATTCCCTCAGAAGTCTTGGTCAAATCGCTGCTGGATACGATTATCGGATTACGGAGTTTTAATCTCATGTATGAAGTGGATAGGTCTGCCATTTATCTCTCCTTTATTTCTCTGGCATTTTGACAGGCTCGGGTAGGATGAGCAGAGGCACCTTAAATTTCCTGAATGTGTTATTGAGCTCTCTCGCGGACTGACTCAAGTAATTGTTCACTCCTGTCAGAGCTTTCCTGAACTCTTCTTCGAGTTCGCGAAAATAGTCTTGCTGGGCTTTTGTCGGGAGAGCATTCACACCATCGATGGACCCGAACAGACGGCTCAGCCTTCCTATCAGCCGGGGTCCTTCGCTCCAGCGGGCTGTTCCCTCAGGCCTTGTCAAATAATCCTGAAGAGACCCAATCTTTTTCAAATGACTCTCAATCGCCTCCATGACTTCCCTCGGTATATTTTCCCCCTGCCTGCCTAAAGTCTCTTTCCTCTCTTCAATCTGTTTCTTCAGAAAATCCAGAGCCCGAAGACCATCATTCACGAATGATTGCATGTCTATAAGCTGGATTGAATACTGCTTTTGAATCTGCAAGTCATTCTGAGAAACTTTAACAGTGGGATCCAGCCGGACTTCAAAAGACTTTTCATAGGTTTTTAAACCCACTGTGAGTCGGGCGGTATACGTCCCGGGAAGAGCCAGAGGCCCACGCGGCCCCCTGGTAAAAAAGTCCTCTTCCACTCTCACCTGGCGGCGCGGCCGCGGCCCTTCAAGTCGCAGGTCCCAAGCAACACGGTGAATGCCTCTCTCTTTTGGAATATTCTTGATTGTCCGGATGACTTGTCCGGTGCTATCCACGATTTCAAGCATCACCGACACTTTCTTCTCAAGCGTCTGTTTAAGGCTGTATGTGAGATAAGCCCCATAAGGAGGATTCGGACCTCTATACACTTTGTCCCCTATTCCATAACGTGTGGGTTTAGTGTTGAACCGGAGCGCGGGTCGAATGGAGAAAAGATGAGCTAGATTAGTGAGGATGTCGGGGGTCAACTCCTGGAGAAATGACACATCATCAAAGATCCAGAGGCTTCTGCCGTGTGTTCCCAGGATGATATCGTTCTCCCTCGGATGAATCAGGATATCATGCACCGAGACCGTGGGGAGATTTTTCATCCGGAGATTGATCCAATGTTTTCCCTGGGTGAACGAGACAAAAAGCCCCAGCTCTGTTCCCGCGTAAATGATATCCGGATTCCTTGGGTCTTCCCTCACCACCCAGACATAGGCTTTCCCTGGGAGATTCCCGGTTACGTTTGTCCAGGTCCGTCCAAAATCTGTCGTTTTATACACGAATGGCCGGAAATCATCGAGCATGTGACGGTCGAAGGAACAATAAGCCACTCCAGCAGATATCCGGGAAGGCTCGACGTGAGAGACCGGTGAAAACGGGGGAATCTTCGGAACATTTTCGATAACACTCTGCCACGCTTCCCCGCCATTCATCGTGACATGGAGTTTTCCATCATCCGTTCCTGCCCATAAGATCCCAGGCTGCAGCGGTGATTCCGACAGACTGATGATGGCACAGTGGTATTCTGCGGTTGTGTTTTCTGTCCAGGCTGGCCCCCCGGCTGTTCTCTGCTTCTCCGGGTCGTTAGTAGTCAGGTCTGGACTAATGATTTCCCAGGTTGTGCCAAAATCTGTTGATTTGAAGACGACATTGCCTCCGACGTAAACTGTTTGTGAATTGTGGAGAGAAAGAAGGATGGGTGCGTTCCAGTTGAACCTGTATTTGAGAGTGGAGACAGGTGCGCCATCCGCCCGACGGGGCTGGGGACTGACTATCTGCTGCTCACGCGTACGCATATCCGTCCTCATGATATTTCCTCCCTGGGATTCACTCAGGAAATACTCATTATTCCTGGGGTGAACGACGATATGAAAACCGTCACCAAAACTGACCATCCTCCAGTCGTCATTCAAAATCCCAAAGGGCTCCTTGTTGCGGCTCGGTCCTGACCAGGTACCGTTATCCTGCATTCCTCCACCCACATAATAGAAAGGCTCGCGGCTATCCGCGTATATCTGGTAAAACTGTCCGATGGGGAAGTTATTCACATAATCCCAGGTCTTCCCTCTATCGTAAGAAACACACACGCCTCCATCCTGGCCCTGCCACATCCTGTTGGGATTTTCAGGGTCTATCCAGAGAGAGTGAAAATCCACGTGCGTTTCAGGAGAGATGCGCCTGAAAGTTTTCCCAGCATCGATGGAAAGAGACAGCCGGGAGGAGACTGCATACACTCTATTCTCATCTGCAGGGTCTACTCTTATATCGGTGTAGTAAAAGCCTCGAGAGACAATCTGGACATTCTTGGAGACATTCCTGAACGTCTCTCCCCGGTCATCGGACCGATAAAGCGTTCCTTCCGGAGATTCTGTGATGACATAGACCACATCCGGATTGCTTCGCGCGACTTTTATTCCGAGTCGGCCCACAAGTTTCGGCAGACCCTTTGTTATCTTCTCCCATGTCCGTCCGCCGTCTATCGACCTGAAAAGGCCTCCTTCTTCATCACCACTTGTAAAAGTCCAGGGCTTCCGTTCAAACAGCCATAATCCCGCAAAGACAATGTTCGGATTCTGGGGATTGATATCCATATCTGCCACACCATGGCGGTCATCCGTGTAGAGAACCTTTTCCCACGTTCTCCCGCCGTCAGTGGACATGAACACACCCCTCTCTTTGTTCGGGCCAAAGGCATGGCCCAATGCGCCCACATAGATGATATCCGGATTTTTCGGATTGATCACGATGCGTGAAATGTGCTCTGTGTCTTCGAGCCCCAAGTGCCACCAGGTATTTCCACCATCTGTGGACTTATAGACGCCATTCCCGAAAGACACACTGTTGCGGACATTCGACTCTCCGGTCCCGGCGTAAATGACATCCGGATTGCCCGGCTCCAGAGCCAGATCTCCTATGGAAGCGACCGGTTGATCGTCGAAAATGGGTGTCCAGCTGACACCCCCATTGACAGTTTTCCAGATGCCGCCTGAGGCAGCCCCGACGTAAACAATATTCGGATTTCCGGGCACCCCCTCCACATCAGCGACACGCCCCATCATATTGGCGGGTCCGATGTTTCGCCAGCTCATATTCTTGAATAAATCAGGGATGATGAGCGCTTCAACGGTAATGTTCTTTTTGCTCTCCTGCCTGGCTTGTACAGTGGGGATCGTCAAACCTGCAGTTAGTAAAACCGCTACGCACAGGATCATGAGTTTCCGAGTACGCATCTGTACCTCCTTTTTAGCAATATCGAGAGCAAACAAGGTATTTAATCAAAGATTTTACCAGGATTCAAGATGTTTTGAGGGTCAAAATGGGTCTTTATCCCTTTCATCAGCTCGATCGTCTCTTTGTCCAAGACGTACGAAAGGTAAGACTTCTTGACAATGCCTATTCCATGTTCTCCTGAAATAACTCCTCCTCTGCTCTTGCAGTCCTTGTAAAGCTCCTCACGCACTTTCTCAAACGGCGTCTTCCATTTTTCTTCTGGAAGAGGGATGATCTTTCCTTCCTCAAAACGGGCAGACATGATATGTGTATGCACATTTCCATCCGCCGCATGGCCGAAGGTAGGAAGCCATATTTCATATTTTTCCGAGACTTCCTGGACCTTTTTCACGTGCCGGGCTATCTCTGCTCGTGGGATGACGATATCCAGGATCTCCAATGTATTCGCTTTGATCGCCTCATAAATTTTGCTGCGGATATCCAGAACCTCTTCCTGTTTTTTGGGATTGTCCGCCACATAGACATCCAGGGCGCCCTTTTCCATACAGATTTCAGCCACTGCCTCGGATAATCTGTCTATCTCATCTTCACTCGAAGCATCAAGAATGATCAAAAGATGCGTGCTCCCCTGGGTACACGGCCATCTTTTCCTCAGGAACTCCTCGGTAATCTGAATTACTTCCAAGGGGACAAACTCCACGGCCAGCGGAAGGATCTTTTTCCTGATCAACAACGGAACTGTCTCAATCGCTTTCTCCAGTGCGTCATAGGGGATGATCAAAGACCTGGTAACCTGGGGAGAAGGCATCAGCTGAATCGTGGCCTTGGTCACTATTCCGAGCGTGCCCTCAGAGCCGATGATCAAATTGAGCAGACTGTACCCGGTGCTGCTCTTCATGAGTTTGCCGCCAAGATGAATGATAGAACCTGTAGGCAGGACAACCTCTAATCCCCGCACATAATTCCTGATCACTCCGTATTTGACGGCCCTGGCTCCTCCGGCATTCGTGGCGATCACTCCTCCGATCATCGCGCTTTCCTCCCCGGGATGGGGTGGAAAAAAAAGCCCTGCCTCTTCGACTGCCTCATAGAATTCTGAAAGCATCACTCCCGCTTCCACAACAGCCATTTGATTATCCAAGTCCACTTCGAGTATTCGATTCATATTCTCAAGAGATAACACGATGCCTCCATAAAAGGGAACGCATCCCCCAGCCATACCAGTCGCTCCCCCACGCGGGGTCACAGGGATGTTCTCTTTGTTCGCCAGATGAAGAATCTCTGCCACTTCCTCAGTTTTCCCGGGTTTAACTACCAGCTCAGGCATATTGGCGATATCTCTCAGCGAAAATTCATCATGGCTGTAATCTTCCATTTTTTCCGGATCAAAAATGAGATTTTTCTGCCCGACTATTTTTTCCAGCTTCTCTATTATGTCTCGAGTAACCTTTTTATACATGATTCCTTTGCCTATTCAGTTGAATATTCTGAAGCCCTTTTTAATAAAGGAATAATCCTATATGGTAAACTTTTTTGTTCTTTAATGGAATGCCATTTTTGGTTTTTTCTACGTCCAACCTTCAAACAAAAATTGGGGACAGTCCCCAATTTCCTTTATCTGAGGTGGTACCTTGGGGAACGTCCCCAATTTTTTATTGGGGAACGTCCCCAATTTTTTATTTAATAACAATGGCGGGGATTTTGGCCTTTCTCACCACATCATTGAAATCAGGGAGGTCTTTCTCCATTATTTTCTTCAACTTGGCTAACTGTTCATCGGCCATGCGGGACAACTCTTTGAAGACTTCATAGGACTGGTCTGTGGGGCGAGAATCAGAACTGGCCACAATCCCTGCCAGCGCTGCAATCTTGTTATCCAGCAAAATGGGATAATTGAGCGGGTCCTGGCCACTTTTCGATTTTGACTGGATGAGCACATCTTCGACCGATATCAGTTTGGTTTTCAGACGCCTGGCCGCCTCGATGACCTGCTCTCCTTTTTCGTGCCCTCTGACTTTGCTCGAAAGCGCATCTATCTGTCTTTTGACATCTCTCAACCGATTTATCGCTGTATTTATTTCAGAGACTTTCTTCTGGATTTGAATCAGAAAATCAAACTGTTCCTGGAATTCTTCTTGAGTGGTGGAAACACGGGGATCTTTTTTCCATGCCCAGCTCTGCGTCATCGATTTTTCACCCACTGTCAGCTTGACTTGGTATGTCCCTGGCACAGCGACCGGCCCACTCAACATCCCTCCCCAGAGAATGGCACCGGGCACGCGGACAGTATCAGGGTAGAGCATGTTCCAGATAAAACGATTCATTCCCGCTTCCACTGGCAACCGCTGTGAAAAGCGTCCTGGCCTCTCTTCCTCTCCTGGCCTACCTGTGTATTTTTTTATGGTTTTCCCTTCCCGGTCCATGAATTCAAGGACAAGCTCTTCCTCTGGTTTTTCTTTGAGATAATAATAAATGACCGAGCCGCTGGGAGGATTCTGTCCGACGTGGGGCTGCGGCCACCCCCATCCCCTCATTCGGTACGCATCCCGGGGTTTAAAAAGAAAGAAATCTGACTTTTCCACCTTATTTGTGATCTGGTGCAAGGGAGTCAGGTCATCCAGAATCCAGAATGAGCGCCCATGGGTTCCCACCACGAGGTCGTTCTCTTTGACAACCAAATCATGGATCGGAACCACAGGCAGATTGAGCTGCAAAGACTGCCAGTTGGCACCGTCGTCGAATGAAACAAACACTCCTGTTTCTGCCCCTGCATAGAGCAACCCTTCTCTTTTGGGATCCTGGCGAACAACCCTGATAAACGTGTTATCCGGGAGACCGTTTGTGATTTTCTTCCAGGACCTGCCATAATTCTCTGTCTTGTAAATATAGGGCCCAAAATCGTCAAGTTCATGTCGGTCAACAGCAATGTAGGCAGTGGCCGGATCAAAAGTGGAGGGTTCGATCATGCTGATGAGGCTCCAATCCGGTAAATCTTTGGGAGTGATTTCCTCCCAATTTTTTCCGCCATTCTTGGTGATGCTGACTAAACCGTCATCCGTCCCAACCCAGAGAATGTTCGGATTATGGAAGGACTCAGCCAGGGCAAAGATAGTGCAGTAATACTCAACGCTCGTGTTGTCCTTTGTGATCGGTCCCCCTGATGACCTCTGTCTTGATTTATCATTGCGCGTCAGGTCAGGACTGATTATCTCCCAGCTCTGTCCTTCATTAGTCGTTTTAAAAATGACTTGAGCCGCATGATAGAGAACATCCGGGTCAAACCTAGAGACGACGATAGGGGCTGTCCACTGATATCGGTATTTCAAATCACCAGCCCCCCATCCCATCGGATTCTCTGGCCAGGCTGTTATGATCCGTGTCTGACGCGTTCTGTAATCCCAGCGTGTGATATACCCTCCATAACTTCCGGCATACACGATGTTTGGATTATCATGGCGGGGTGCGATGTGGCCGCTCTCGCCGCCTCCCACTGGATGCCAGTCAGGTTTATCGATTCCTCCCCCTGTCGTCCGGCTGGCGATACGAACAGTGGAATTATCTTGCTGGGCGCCGTAGACTCGATACGGAAAATGATTGTCGGTGATGACATGGTAAAACTGGGCTGTGGGCTGATTGTCCTGGTCAGTCCATGATATTCCCCCGTTATAACTCACATTGGCGCCGCCGTCGTTCGAATTAATCATCCTGTTCGGATTCTCAGGGTCAATCCACAAATCATGGTTATCACCATGGGGAACACGGATAGAGGAAAATGTCCTTCCTCTATCCACAGAGCGGTAAAAACCCGTATTCAAAACATAGACAGTTTCCGCATCCTTTGGGTCGGCATAAATCCGGCTGTAATACCAGGCCCTCTGGCGCAGACGGCGTTCCTCATTCATCTTGCGCCAGGTCTGGCCGCCATTATCCGAGCAAAAAACACCACCATCATTCGCCTCAACAATGGCCCAGACTCTGTTAGGCATAGCCGGTGAGACTGTGATACCGATCTTTCCCAGCAATCCCTTGGGAAGCCCGCTGTTACGAGAGATTTCCGTCCAAGAATCACCGCCATCGATTGACTTGAAGATGCCACCTCCAGGGCCTCCACTGGAAAGGCTGTGCGGAGTCCTGAAGAATTCCCAGAGCGCTGCATAGATAATCCTCGGATTCGAGGGATCCAGGATGAGGTCAATGCAACCAGTCTTATCATCCCTGTAAAGAACTTTTTCCCATATCTCTCCTCCATCCTGGCTCCGGAACACGCCTCTTTGCTCATTGGGTCCATAGACATGGCCCAGGGCCGCGACATAGACGATATTAGGATTCCGGGGATGGACACGAATCCTTGAAATCTGGCTTGTATCTTCCAGTCCAATTCGTTTCCATGTCTTTCCCGCATCCAGGGATTTGTACATCCCGTCCCCATGGGAAACATTACCGCGAATCGGCGCCTCTCCCATGCCTACATAGACGATATTCGGGTCGTATTCTGAAACAGCGATAGCTCCGACCGAACCAGTCTTGAAAAAACCGTCCGATATCGGACTCCAATTCAGGCCTCCATCTTCAGTTTTCCAGACGCCTCCTCCAGTCGCCCCGAAGTAATACGTATACGGCTGGCTGGGAACGCCTGTGACAGCAGTCGCACGTCCGCCTCGGTAGGGACCGATACATCTCCAGCTCATCGCCTTATACAGACTCGGGTCATAGCGGTTCACATTCCTCGACGCTTGAGCAGAACTCCCCGCCGGAGTGATCAAGACACCACAGGTGAAAATCAAGATACAAAACAGAACTCCCCATCTTATATTTTTTTTCATGGATGAACCTCCCTTATCAAACACTTTTTCATTTCGGGAATTGCACCAAAGTATAAGGATTTATAAACCAATTTCTGAATAAAATCAATAATCCTCTACTATCTAAAGAAAGTGAATGATTCACAAATAAATCAAAAGGTAAGCAATAGAGCGAACCCTTCCTTGACTTCATGTAAGCTTGAAAGTAAAATCACTCCGAGTCTGTCAGCATTTGAGATTTATCCAGAAGTGAGGGAAAAATGAGAAAATCAATCCTTCATTGGATGAAAACTGGCACACTTTGTGTGTTTCTTTGCTTCACACTGAGTTGCCTTGCAAGCTTGGGATTAGTGAATAGGCAGAAAATCATTAAGGACCGGGTGTTGGGAATATGGAATGAAGGCAATCTTCCTTTAATTAATGAGGTTTATGCTCCAGAGGCTGTGGTTCGCGCCAGCCACTTCCCCATTCCTATTAAAGGTCAGGAGGGCATCAAGAATTGGATTGTGAGCACTCGAACTGCGTTTCCTGATTTTCAAATGACTTTTGAAGAAATAATCATCAAGAGTGATAGAGTCGTTACAAGATGGAGCTCAACAGGTACAAACACAGGAACTTTAAGGATGCCTTTTGTCAACTTGGCTCCTACAGGCAAAAAAGTGCGTCTTTCTGGCATATCAATCAGTCGAGTGGAAAAAGGCAAAACAGTTGAGGAGATCGTCGTTTTCAATGTCCTGGAGATGTTCCAGCAACTTGGATTTCAGCTGACTCCTCCATCTATTAAAAAAGAAAAATAACTTTAAAAATGATGGATGCAATTCGCATACATAGGCTGCCACTTACGAGATTTTAATAACACAGTTAAATATCCATGAACTAGATAGATCAAAATAAGCAAAAAAGATGGGGATCAAAATGAAAAAGATGGTTATTTTTCTAATTCCATTTATTGTCACAATTCCTGCTTTTGCTGAGGACAAACCATTATTTACAGAAAATTTCTCATTAGTAAAACATTCAAATAATAATAATCCTGGTGTTTTCCATCTAGATATAGCAGATCCTGTTTATTATCTCTTTTGTTCAGAAAAAGAATGTCATTCCAAACAACGCCAAGCACTTCAAATGCCTAAGTTTCAACAATTATCAGAATCAATTTACTTCTCAATGGATACTGTTATTGAAAGAAATAAGCAGAGCAGGGAAAAACCTCCCTTGCGAATAAAGAGAATTGGAGGAGAAATATTGGTTGGTGGAGGGCTTGGGATGGTTGGTGTCATTGGATTAGGAGCAGCAGGATTAGGCATTGGTGCTCTTTTAGGGGGTGATGATGGAGAAGGCCCAATGATAGTAGGTATGGCCATTGGCGCTGGTTTAGGCTATTCAATTGGCAGTGCCCTTGGTGTTTATCTTGTTGGCAACAATGATGATGAAACAGGTTCCTTTGTTTCCACCCTTCTTGGCAGTCTATTAGGAACAGGATTTAGTTTTCTTGCTAGCATTACAATAGGAGACGAAGTTCCTGATGTTATCTACTTTATTCCTGTTCCACCAATTTTAGCATGTATTGGTTTCAATATGACTCGCAAATACAAATCAAAACCTGCATCTTATTCAGCGCTACTGAATCTCAGTGAGGGGAAAATAAGCCTCAGTATCCCTAAAGTCTATTTCTATCCTGATCTTTATGGCAGAAGAACATTGAATATGAATATAAGCCTGATGAGTATTGAACTCTAAGGAAAAATAGACTTAAGCCTTTCATATAATTATGAGTCAGCACATGTGGCAAGATGAAAGCAATAAGCAAAAAATTCACAGCTCTTTTTCTTGTCTTTTCAGTACTGGTCTTATCTATAAACCTATATGCCAAAGAAAGGCGAGGAGCTGAGCTCATAATCACTAAAAAGGACAGACAACAGGTCGAAGGCGAACTCATAACTGTTAAACCGAATTCACTTCTTTTATTGGATTCAGAAGGAAAAGATGTGTCTGTTAACATTGAAGGTATTAATGTTATTAGAATTGTGAAGAGGTCAAGTACCTCAGGTGGAGCTATTGTAGGTTTTTTGATTGGAGGGGTCGTTGGTATAATAACTCTAATTTCTTCACATACGCCTTTGGATGAAATTGAAAAAAGGGCTTTAATAGGTGGTCTATTTGGAGGATCACTCGGATTATTAGTAGGAATAGGAATTATGAAGGGTTCAGCAGGGAAAGATAAAACAATCCAATTCGAAGGAATGAATGAGTCAGAAATCAAAAAGGCTCTGGATAAATTACGCAAGAAGGCTCGGGTTCGCAATTATAAATAAGGATTATCAATGTATAAAAAAATCATATCAATATTTACTTTATTAGCTTTTGTTATTTTTTCTCTCTCTTGTTACATAACAAGGATAAAAGAAGTAAAGTCAGCAGCTGATTGGCAAGGAAAAAAAGGGAAAATTCTTTGGATAATAAAAACATCAGGAGAATTTATCGGATTTTCCAGAGATGACCCAGGACGAATTATTGGAGATACGATTGTAGGAAAAGCAATTATTCTAAGCAAGGTAGTTGAAATAGACCGAGCTGACATTGAAAAAATCATAAGAAACCAAAACAAAGATATTATAAAAATTACAACTAAAGATGGAAAAATGTTTACGGTGATTAAAGGAACTGAAAAAGAGGAAAAAGATAAAATTACTTTTTTCACTGTATATGAATCAAACGAACAAGTCTTAATCCGCCTCTCAGAGATTAAATGGTACCATGTGCTTATTGGTTTGGCGTATGTTTTAGTGATGGTATTGATGCTGAGTATTATTTTAAAAGGGTTGCAACCCGGTATATGACTAATCCAACCGTGCGTCATCTATTCATTTAAGATATATACATCGCTGTAAGAAATTTCTAAGAAAAGACTCATATTCATAGCTATAAATAATTTTAGAAATTAAGACCTTTAGGCGGGGCTTATTTTCCCTGACTTGCTGGTGCGGATGTTTTTTTCCCTCTTGACCTAAATGACCAAATAATAAGGGGAGGAGTGATCAG
>JABAOH010130638.1_pt1 | contig 26008 bp, 28 predicted proteins | sample 7062181 | NCBI WGS metagenome assembly JABAOH01 (sample SAMN14538630, study PRJNA623070) | marine sediment metagenome | biome: marine biome [ENVO:00000428]; feature: marine pelagic biome [ENVO:01000023]; material: deep marine sediment [ENVO:00002113]; isolation source: pool of 5 deep marine... | reverse complement strand
AGGAAGGGAAGACGTTCCTACGCGCCTTCAAGTCGAACGAATCGACGGCGGCCGTGCCGATCATCGTGGTCACAGCCAAGCGGCTCTCGGATTCCGAACGCCGCGAGCTGTACCGTCTGGCGGATGCCGTTATCGACAAAGAGATGAGCGGGTGGAGTGAAATGGTACGCGTGGTGATCAGTTCCATCGAGCCACGCACCGCCGAACGAGCCGAGTTGGCCGGAGAATGACGCGATGCCTACGATCCTGATCGTCGAAGACAATGAAATGAACCGCGACATGTTGTACCGTCGGCTGTCGCGCAAAGGCTATTCCGTCCTGGTGGCACAGGACGGGGTCGAGGGAATGTCGGTCGCCCGCAGCGAAACGCCGGACCTGATCATCATGGACCTGAGCCTGCCCATTGTCGACGGCTGGGAAGCATCACGGCGCCTGAAAGCGGACGCGACGACCAGCGCGATACCCATCATTGCGCTGACCGCACACGCGATGAGCACCGACAAGGAGAAGGCGCTGGCGGCCGGCTGCGATGATTTCGATACCAAGCCGATCGACTTCAATCGGCTGCTGCAGAAGATAGACGACGCCTGCGCCCGGCGGTAGGCCGCCGGCCAGGGTACCTGAAGGGTCAGCTGACTCGCAGATTCAGTAACGGCGCCCGCGCGCTGCGACGGCGGGAATGTCGCTGCGGCTGATACCGATATCGGCAAGCTGGCGATCGGTCAGACGCGACAGTTCCGCCCGCGTGCGGGCACGCTGACGGCTTTCATGGATGGCGGCACCAATGCGGGAAAGGCTCTCGAAAATCTGTAAGTTCATGGCCATAATCCATCTGAACAGAAAAATGCTTCGATACTTGTATAGGACAAAGTATCCAGCTTTTTCAGCCTTGCCGAAACCGGTTTTTGTGCATTGCAGCATTGCCCAATATGCATAGGTTAAGGTGTAGTTAACGGGGGTTGCCGACGCTGCCCCGCCGGACAATGGTCTATGTTGTCACGGGGCCGCGGTTTTTGTGTAATATGCCCCGGCCGCGGCGGACGGATGTGCCGTGCGGCACCGCGGGTATAGAGGGCAAGAGCGATTACGATGGCAAAGAAGGTTCGATTTCAGTTGGATGGGCGCAGCGTCGAGGCAGCCCGCGACGAGACGATTTGGCAGGCCGCAACGCGCTCGGGAGTGGAGATCCCGCATCTGTGCCACTCCGCCGAGCCGGGTTACCGCCCGGACGGCAATTGCCGCGCCTGCATGGTGGAAATCGAGGGCGAGCGTGTCCTGGCCGCATCGTGCATCCGAAAACCGACCGAGGGCATGAAGGTCAAGACCGCGTCGGAACGGGCCAGGTCAGCGCGCAAAATGGTGTTCGAGCTGCTGATCGCCGACCAGCCGAAGCGCGACGTCGCGCACGATCCGGAATCCAAGTTCTGGCGCTGGGCCGACGCCGTCGGCCTGTCGTCGAGCCGTTTTCCCTGCCGCGCCGGGCCGCCCCAGGATGACAGCCACCCGGCTATGCGCGTCAATCTGGACGCCTGCATCCAGTGCGGCCTGTGCGTGCGGGCCTGCCGCGAGGTGCAGGTCAACGACGTGATCGGCATGGCCTACCGCGGGCACGGCGCCAAGGTGGTGTTCGATTTCGACGACCCGATGGGCCAGTCGACCTGCGTTGCCTGCGGCGAATGCGTGCAGGCCTGTCCGACCGGCGCCCTGATGGAGGCGTCGCTTGTCGACGAGGCCGGCGTGCGCACCGTGTTTGCCGATCGCAGCGTCGATTCGGTGTGCCCGTTCTGCGGCGTCGGATGCCAGACCAGGGTCCATGTGAAGGACGGGCGCATCGTGCAGGTCGACGGCCGGGACGGGCCGGCCAACGAGAACCGCCTGTGCGTCAAGGGACGGTTCGGCTACGACTACGTCGACCATCCGCATCGGCTGACCAAGCCCATGATCCGGCGTGACGATGCGCCCAAACAGTGGGACGACGAGATCGATCCGGCGAATCCGTGGACGCATTTCCGCGAGGCCAGCTGGGAAGAGGCTCTGGATCGCGCCGCTGCGGGCCTCAAGACGATACTGGATCGCGACGGCGGCGGTGCGCTGGCGGGGTTCGGATCGGCCAAGGGCTCGAACGAGGAAGCGTACCTGTTCCAGAAACTGATCCGCACGGGGTTCGGGACAAACAATGTCGACCACTGCACACGGCTGTGCCATGCCTCGTCCGTGGCGGCACTGATGGAGGGCATCGGCTCCGGCGCAGTGACTGCGCCGTTCACCGCGGCCGCGGATGCCGATTGCATCGTCGTCATCGGGGCACGGCCTACGGACAACCACCCGGTCGCCGCGACCTACCTCAAACAGGCGGCCAAACTGGGAAAGACGTTGATCGTCATGGATCCGCGGCGCCAGGAACTGTCGCGTCACGCCACCTACAATCTTCAGTTCAAGCCCGGCCGCGACGTCGCGTTGATCAATGCGATGCTGAACGTGATTGTCGAAGAAAAGCTGTACGACCGGCAGTATGTCGAGGCACACACCGAAGGATTCGAGGCGCTCAAGAGCGGTATTGCCAGCTTCACACCTGAGAAGATGGCCGATATCTGCGGTATCGACGCCGAGACGATCCGCACGGTGGCCCGCATCTACGCGACCTCGCGGGCTTCGATCATCTTTTGGGGCATGGGCGTCTCACAGCACGTCCATGGCACCGACAACGTGCGCTCGCTGATCGCCCTGTCGCTGATTACCGGCCAGGTGGGCCGGCCCGGCACCGGCCTGCACCCGTTGCGCGGCCAGAACAACGTGCAGGGCGCATCGGACGCCGGGCTCATCCCGATGGTCTACCCGGACTACCAGTCGGTGGAGGACACCGCAATCAGGGAGCGATTCGAGTCGTTCTGGAACATGGGACTCGACCCCAAACGTGGCCTGACGGTCGTCGAGATCGTCAACGCCATCCATGCCGGCAGCATCAAGGGCATGTACATTCTCGGTGAAAACCCGGCGATGTCGGACCCGGACCAGGCGCACGCGCGCGAGGCCCTGGCCACGCTCGAATGCCTCGTCGTCCAGGACATCTTCCTTACCGAAACCGCGTTCCATGCCGACGTCGTGCTTCCGGCCTCGGCCCATGCGGAAAAGACCGGTACCTTCACCAACACCAACCGGCAGGTTCAGCTCGGCCGCCAGGTGATCGACCCGCCAGGCGAGGCGCGCCAGGACTGGGAGCTGATCCAGGAAATCGCGCGCCGGATCGGCCTCGACTGGTCGTACCGCTCGGTGAGCGACGTGTTCGCGGAAATGGCGCAGGTCATGCCATCGCTGGACAACATCACCTGGGAGCGACTTGAGCGCGAGGACTCGGTGACCTATCCGTGCGAAGCGCCCGATAAGCCGGGCAGCGAAGTGCTGTTCGCCAGCGGCTTCCCGACGGAAAGCGGGCGCGGACGCATCGTGCCGACGCAGCTCGTCGACCCGGACGAGATGCCGGACGATGCCTTCCCGATGGTGCTGACGACCGGACGCATGCTCGAACATTGGCACACCGGCGCCATGACGCGGCGAGCGACGGTGCTCGACGATCTTGAGCCCGAGGCAGTCGCCTGTCTGTCGCCGACAGACCTCGCACGGCTCGGCCTGCAGCCCGGCGATTTCGTGACCGTCGCGACACGCCGCGGCACGGTGCGGATGAAGACGCGCCAGAGCGGCGACGTGCCGCCCGGAATGGTCTTCATCCCGTTCTGCTTCGCCGAGGCCGCGGCCAACCTGCTGACCAATCCGCAGCTCGATCCGTTCGGCAAGATTCCCGAGTTCAAGTTCTGCGCGGCGCGCGTGGATCCGGCCAGGGAGCCGGCTGCAGCCGAATAGGCGGATCCGATCCGTGGCCGGGACCCGCAAGTCGAAGCGCAAGGGCACGGGCAAGGCGACCGCCACCAAGCCGGCACGGCGCCACAAATCCGCCGCGCCACCCGTCGCGGCCGCGCGGGCAAAGCCGCCGGCGTCGAAATCGACATCCGGCAGAAGGCCGGCGGGCGCCGCGTCGGACCGATCGAATTGGCTGCATGACCTAGTGTTCGATGCCTGGACGTCGATGACGATTCCGCTGCAACGGCGCGTCGGGATCGTCTTGCTTGCCATAAGTGCGGCCGGCCTTGCCACCGTCAGCGCGTGGGTGGTGACGGATTCGCTCCACGGCTTCGGCCACTGGGCCGAGCGCGCCGCGCTTCGTGGTATCAGCGTCGCACTGGTCGGACTTTCGCTGTGGGCAGTGCTCAGTCACCGGCGCTCCGTTTCCCGCGTACTGGTTCTCGGAGTCGGCGCCGTCAGCCTTCTCGTCCACGAAACCGGTTCGGCTTGGTGGGTGGACCGGGCCCGGGCCCCTGCAAACCGCACGCTGCATCAGCTCGAGTCCGGGTCGCGCAACGTCGAGACCTTGACGCGGGCAGAGCTCGCCGACCCTTATGTCGAGGCATATGTGGTCATGAGGGACGTCTATTGGGAGTTGTATCTTCGTTCCGATGACGCGATGTCACGCTATCGCTCGTATTATGAGGATTATACGGCGGAAGGCACGTTTCTCGACGCCGCCCGCCTGACGACTCGGAGCGATTTGTGGCGTTCGATCTTCCAGATCGACGACCTGCAAGTGCGTCTCCAGCGAGTTGAGGCGGCGCGACCGGACATTTCCGATCTCCTGCTGACCGTAAACCTGCTGGATGTCGACGCGGAAACGCGGGCGGCCTACGCAGATGACCTTCGCGCCACGCGCGAATCGTTCGTCGCGGCGACGGCCGCAGCGGTGAGGCAGGAGCGCGAGGCCCTGCGCGCGATGCGACGCTCCCTGGAAGTGCTGCTGGACGCCGAGGGACGGTACCGCATCGAGAACGGTCGCCTTATCTTCGACCGGCCCGATGACGCGGCCCGCTATGCCGGCCGGGCAGATGCCGGGTGACGGTCAGCGGTCGTCGCGGCTCAACAGGCGCTCTGCTTCGGCAATATCATCCGGCCTGTTGGCGTTGAAGAACGGGTCGATGGGATCCGTCGGCCAGTTCACGGCGATCAGCCGGTAGCGCGCGGTCCACACGTCGACCTTGCGGATGTCCGCCTCCGTCATCGCCTGGCGCAACTCGGCAGCAAGGCGGGCCGGCCACAGTCCGCAAACCGGGTGGGCGCGCCCGCCAGAGGCCGCGCACGCCATTTCGGCACCGGCCGATTCGACCGCTGCCAGCATCCGTGCGGCAAGATCTTCCGGAAGGAACGGCGCATCGGTGGGCACCGTCAGCACCCAGGGACAGTTCGTGGCGTTCGCCGCCGCCCACTCCATGCCGGTCAGGACGCCTGCCAGGGGGCCGGCGTGGCCGGCTACGGAATCGGCCACGACCGGCAGGCCAAATTCGGCGAAGCGGTCGGGGTCACCGTTCGCATTCAGGATCAGGCGGCTGGTCTGCGGTGTCATCCGGGCGATGACCCGGGCCAGGATGGTCTCGCCGCCGATCCGGCGCAGCATCTTGTCGCCGCCGCCCATGCGGCGCGACAGGCCGCCGGCGAGCAGCACACCGACAACGGCCCCGTTCATGATCCCGACATCGCTCCGACCAGATCGCTCCTCCGCGACCGGGCAGTCCGTCCTGCCCGGGTCCGTCTCCCGCCGACCACGCCGGTCGGTGGGGGACCGTATGGCAATACCGCGTGGCGAGCTGCGGGTCCAGTCGGGAACGGACCGGACCCTCTGATCGATTTGGGCGCGACGGCCTGTCCCGCCGCGATCACGGGGATTCTAGTGCAGGTCGGGCGTCCACATGCAGGTGTGGTTGCCGCTGATCCGGGCGGCCTCCATGGCCTTATCGGCGCGGTTGATCATTTCCTGCACCGGGCTGGAATCCATCATGACACCGCCGAGCGAGACCGTAACGGAAATATCCAGCCCGTTGTCGGGCATCTTGAACGGCAGGCGGGCGATGATCCCGTTAAGCCGCTGCAGGACCGCGGTCGCATCCGACGGCTTGACATGGGGCAGCGCGACCAGGAGCTTCTCCCGGCCGTGCCGGAAGATCGCATCGTACGAACGCAGGCTGTGCGCGAATCGGTTTGCGATCTCGCCCACGGTCAGCTCCATTGCGGCGCCCTCGATCGGGTTGGGGGCACAGACAACGAGACAGCAGGTCGACTTGCTCGTCGACACCTTCTGGCGCGCGTTTTCCAGCCACTGGGCGGTCTCCATCAGGTTGTCGACCACCGGCAGCGGGCCGGCCATTTCCTTGCGTTCACCGAAGTCGAATTCGGTGGATGTGTTTGCGGCATTAGAAGATTTCGGGTTGCCGAACAAGCCCATGAACCAGCCCTCCTCGTTCACGTCGCATGCGTCTCCGACCCGGGCGCACAGACCGGCGACGACCACACTCGGCAGCGCGCTGCACGCCAAAATCGCGGGGCATATTGGCCGGCAATTGGTAAAGGATAGGTTTTCACGTCCAAAAAAACGTGCTGCGGGCGTTCGTGGGTCAGATGCCTAGTGCTCGAGCTCGGCAGACCACACGACAATGCGCTCGCCGGCGCCCGTCCCGGCCATGTTTGCGGCTCGCGACGCCCGGTCGAGGATTTCCTGCACCGACGCGCGAGGATCGGACGAGGCAATGCCGAACCTCGCGGACACCGCCGTTTCCACCGTCCCGGACAGTGCAAACGGACTCTTGTCCACGGCCTCGCAAAGACGTTTCGTCACCGCGCTCGCCTGGCCCGTATCGGTCCCCGGCAGGCAGATCAGGAATTCGGACCGCCCATAGCGATAGACCGCATCGTAGGGGCGCAAATTCGCATACAGCCGGGCCGCCAGACCAGCCACCAGGCGATCGATGCCGAGATTGCCGAATTTTTCCTCGATTTCGGCGAGTTCGTTGGGACGCACCATCACGAGGCACATCGGCAGGTTGGTGCGCGCCGCCCGCTCCGATTCGCGTTCGAGCTCGGCAAGCATGGTCATCCTCCCCTGAAGTTCCGCGACGGCCTCGTCCTCGGCCACCAGAATGTCCTCCGGCCGGCCGTGGACTTCCTGGATCCGTGCGGCGACATTCCTGAACCCGTCGAATGCGCTGATCAGGGCATCGTATTCGTCCAACGGTATCCGTTCGCCTGCCGCCTTCCCCGCGAGATAGCGCGCAGCCTCGTGCACCTCCCTGTGGGCCCGGCCGATCTCGACGAACAGGTTGCCCTCGAGGATGCCCGACTGGCTGTGCCGCTCCAGCCACTGGCCGAACCGACAGCGCCGGTGGGCGTCCTCGTCGGCGATCGGGGACTCCGGCTTGAGGCCGCAGATGAGGGCGCGGCGCAGGCTTTCGAGCAAGCGTTCATGTTCGGCAAGGGCCTGCGCGACGGATACCGAAATATCGCGCGATCCCGCTTTGTCGACAGACGCTCCGCCGTTGCCTGTCATGCCGTACTCCCTGGTACCGGGCGTTACGGGTCCGGCCCGCTCAAGCGATCATGCAGCGTCGAGATCGGGCGACCAGAGACGGATCGCATCGCCGCCGTTCTGCACGGCGGCATGAAGCGCCCGCCCCGCGCGGGCCAGGTTCTCCTCCACCGAGGTCGTGCCGTCAAGCATGATCGCGCCCAGCGAGGCCGTCGCCGGCACGACGCTGCCGTCCTCCATCGTAAGCAGGCGGCTCGAGACGACCTTGCGCAGTCGGTCCATGACGGTGGTCGCGTCCTCCTGCTTGAGGTGCGAGACACCGATCAGGAACATGTCCGGCCCGAAGCGATAGATCGAGTCATACGGCCGCAGGCCGACCGCGAACCGTTTGCCGACACCGTTCACGATCTGCGGTGCCAATTCGTTGCCCTTGAGGTTATCGAGGCGAACAAGGATAACGCAGTAGGACTCCCCGACACGGGACACCCGTCCCAGCTCTTTTTCGAGATCCCGCATCATTGCGGTCGTGTCGTCGACGATCGGCAGCGGCGGCAGGCCGCTGCCGGACCCGTCGCTGACCATGTAACGCTTGGTGCCCCTCAGTCCGAGCATGTGTAATCCACGTCCAATCATCGCAGGTTATGTCTCCGGCAATGGAACATTGCCGACCATTGGACCACCATTTGATCAACAATTTATGAAAATCCATGGTTAAGCGCAGGGGGCGCGATCATAGCTGCGCCAACAGCGTCCTAGGTCGCCGCCCGCTCGGCCTTGGATGCGGAGTCGCGGCGCACCGTCGCCGGATCGGCGTCGTAGACGATCCGGCTCTCGCCTGACAGGGCAATGAACCGCTTGCCCTTGGCCCGCCCGATCAACGTCAGATTGGCCTTGCGCGCCAGCTCGACACCCCAGGCGGTGAAGCCGGAGCGCGAGATCAGGATCGGAATCCCCATCTGCACGGTCTTGATCACCATCTCCGAGGTCAGCCGCCCGGTGGTGTAGAAGATCTTGCCGTCCTTGCCGATCCCGTTCATCGCCATGTAGCCGGCGATCTTGTCGATCGCGTTGTGGCGGCCGACATCCTCCATGTAGATCAGCGGCCGGTCCTCCTCGCACAGCACGCAGCCGTGGATCGCGCCGGCAGCCAGGTAGAGGCTGGGCGAGGTGTTGATCTTCTTGGTCAGGGCATAAAGCCACGACGTCTTGAGGATGGCATCGCCGGGCAGCCGCACCTCGTCGAAGCGCTCCATCAGGTCGCCGAACACCGTGCCCTGGGCGCAGCCGGAGGTCAGCGTCTTCTTGCGCAGCTTCTCCTCGAAATTGGTGCGCTTCTTCGTGCGCACAACCACGGTTTCGATGTCGTCCTCGTACTCGACGGCGGTGATCTCGTCGTCGGGCCGCAGCATGTTCTGGTTGAGCAGGTAGCCGACCGCCAGATAGTCGGGGTAGTCGCCGATCGTCATCATGGTGACGATCTCCTGGCCGTTGAGGAACAGGGTCAGCGGCCGCTCGACGACGACGCGCGTCTCGATCGGATTGCCGTCCTGGTCGACGCCGCTCACCGCCTGCGTCAGGCGCTTGTCCTCCGGGTCGGGCTTGAGAATGTAATCGCTCATGGGGAGCAATATGCGTGCGCCCGCCGGTTCCGGCAAGGCCGCCGGCAGGCGGGCACGGCGCCTGCGGGTTCACCCGATATTGACGCAGAGCCGCCGAATACCAGATATCTCAGCGGGTAGATTGTATGGCGGGCATGTTCTAGAATGCGCCGTCGGTGCAGGAGAGGCAGGGTAATGAGAGATCCCTTCGGGCGGGATATCACCTATCTGCGCGTGTCGGTCACCGACCGCTGCGACTTCCGCTGCGTCTACTGCATGGCCGAGGACATGACCTTCCTGCCCAAGGCGGACGTGCTGACGCTGGAGGAGCTGGACCGGCTGTGCAGCGCCTTCGTGCGCCTCGGCGTGCGCAAGCTGCGGCTGACCGGCGGCGAGCCGCTGGTGCGCCGCAACATCATGTGGCTGATCGAGCGGCTCGGCGAGCATCTGAAGACCGGCGCCCTGGACGAGCTGACGGTGACCACCAACGGCAGCCAGCTCGCCAAGCTCTCCGACCAGCTCTACGCCGCCGGCGTGCGCCGCATCAATGTCTCGATGGACACGCTGGATCCGGAAAAGTTCGCCGCCATCACCCGCTGGGGCAAGCTCGACCAGGTGCTCGACGGCCTCGCGGCGGCGGAACGGGCGGGCCTCCAGATCAAGATCAACGCGGTGGCGCTCAAGGGCGTCAACGACGACGAGTTCCACGACCTGGTCGCCTGGTGCGGCGAGCGCGGCTACGACCTCACCTTCATCGAGGTCATGCCGATGGGCGACATGGGCGAGCACCAGCGCGTCGACCAGTACCTGCCGCTGTCGATGGTGCGCGCCCGGTTGCGCGAGCGCTGGACGCTGGACGAGATCGACCTCAATACCGGCGGACCGGCCCGCTACGTGCGGGTCAACGAGACCGGCGGCCGGCTCGGCTTCATCACGCCGATGACCCACAATTTCTGCGAATCCTGCAACCGCGTGCGGCTGACCTGCACCGGCACGCTCTACATGTGCCTCGGCCAGGAGGACGCGGCCGACCTGCGCGCGCCGCTGCGCGCCAGCGAGTCGGATGCGGCGGTCGAGCGCGCCATCCTCGAGGCGATCGACCGCAAGCCCAAGGGCCACGACTTCGTCATCGACCGCCGCAGCCACAAACCCGCCGTCAGCCGCCACATGAGCGTGACGGGGGGGTGAAGCGCTGGCGGCTGGCTACGCACTTAGCTCAGCCCGGACCCGATTAGCGAATCTCTCGATTTCCCTTTCGGGATAACTGATCATTCCCATTTGTACCCGCACGGCGTTCCGCACATAGGCGGTCAATTGGTCCGGATCCGACAGCGCGTATTTGATCGTCTGCGTAAGATAGGAATCGTATTCATCGCGTGGGCCCTCTCCCCCGGCCAGAACCCCGATCGGATCGAATTCGTTCCATAGTTTGCGACACCGATCGATTTGCGCGCGCATTACCACTTTTTTGGCCGATCTCAACGCCTGCTTCCCCTCCGGAAGATTGCAATCAGAGTCAGTTGATCCGCACCGGCCCCTTCTCGCCCTGCATCGCGCGGGGCGGGTCCTCGGCGGTCGGACCGGACTGGTGGTGGACGATCTTCCAGGCCCGGTCCTCACGCACGAAGACATTGGTCGCGATCAGGTTGTTGCCGCCGATCTGCTCGAAGCAGACCACCGCCGCATAGTCGCCGAACAGGTGCACGCGCGGCCCGAGGAACCTGATCTGCGCCGAGGACTCGTGGCCGAGGATGCCCTTCCAGCTCGCCAGCACCGCCTCGCGGTCGAAGATCGGCCCGCCGCCGGGATGGATGCAGCTGACCGGCGATTCGCTCGCCCACAGCTGCGCCATGGTGGAGAAATCCCGGCCGTTGAAGGCGGCGTAGAATGCCTCGTTGGCGAACAGGACGGCGTCGCGGTCGGACATCCGGCGTCTCCCAGTCGGCGCGGTCGCTCAGGCCGCCTTTTCCATCTTCATCGACCAGGCGCCGCGGGCGGCGGCACCGTTGGCCAGCGCGCGGTGCAGGAACGCCTGCTGCGCCGCCTTCAGGTTCTCCGCCTTGCCGCCCCACGCCTTCAGCGCCGCCGCCTGCAGCGCCCGCCCGTACGAGAAGCTGAGCTTCCAGGGCAGGGTCTCGCCGAGCGCGTTCATCGCGTTCAGATGCTCGGTCGCGAGCACGTCGGACTGGCCGCCCGAGAGGAAGACGATGCCCGGCACCGCCGCCGGCACCGCGCGCTTCAGGACCTCGACGGTGCGCCGTGCGACCTCGTCGACGCCGGCCTGCTTCGGGCAGTCGGTGCCCGACAGCACCATGTTGGGCTTCAAGAGCGTCGCCTCCAGCCGCACGTTCTGGATGCGCAACTGGTGGTAGGTCTCGGCCAGCGTCGCCTCGGTGACCTCGGCGCAGCGGTCGATGTCGTGGTCGCCGTCCATCAGCACCTCGGGCTCGACGATCGGCACCAGCCCCGCCTCCTGGCACAGCGCGGCGTAGCGCGCCAGCGCGTGGGCGTTGGCCGAGATGCAGGCCGCGCTCGGATGCCTGTCGCCGGCGATGGTGATCACGGCGCGCCACTTGGCGAAGCGGGCGCCGAGCCCGTGGTACTCCTGGCAGCGCTCGCGCAGCCCGTCGAGCCCCTCGGTGACCTTCTCGTCGGGCGAGCCGGCCAGCTTCTTGGCCCCGGTGTCGACCTTGATGCCGGGGATGATGCCGGCAACCTCCAGCACCTTGACCAGGGGCGTACCGTCGGCAGCATTCTGGCGGATCGTTTCGTCATAGAGGATCACGCCGCTGATCGCCTCCTCGGCGCCGGCGGTCGTGAACAGCATCTCGCGATAGGCGCGGCGGTTCTCCTCGGTCGATTCGACATCGATCGAGTCGAAGCGCTTCTTGATGGTGCCGGTGCTCTCGTCGGCGGCGAGGATGCCCTTGCCGTCCGCCACGATCGCCCTTGCGATATCGTCCATTTCGACCTCCTCGATGTCTCGAACGGACGCGCCTGACGGCGCCCGCCACCATGCTGCCCCTTATACTGCCCCGCCGTCGTTAACGCTACAGGTAGCGACCCGCGTCGCAACGCTGGCGCGGGCGTCCCCGTCGGGTATACTGCCGCGACCGCCGCGGGAGACGCATTGGGGCCGATGACGCAATCGAGAATCGCCTTCCTCGCCGCCGAGGACAGCGAAGCGCAGGAGGCGCTTGCCCGCCTGTCCTCACGCTACGGCAACGTCCCGCCGGCCGAGGCGGAGATCATCGTCGCGCTCGGCGGCGACGGCTTCATGCTGCAGACGCTGCACGCGCATATCGACGGCGACGTGCCGATCTACGGCATGAACCGCGGCTCGATCGGCTTCCTGATGAACAGCTACGACGAGGAGGACCTGCCGGCCCGCCTTAAGCGCGCCGAGCCGGTCCGGCTGCACCCCTTGCGCATGACGGCGACATCGGCGTCTGGCGCGCAGCAGGAGGCGCTGGCGATCAACGAGGTCTCGCTGCTGCGCCAGACCCGGCAGGCGGCCAAGCTGCGCATCAGCATCGACGGGAGGGTCCGGCTGGAGGAACTGATCTGCGACGGCATCCTGGTGGCGACGCCGGCCGGCAGCACCGCCTACAACCTGTCCGCGCACGGCCCGATCATGCCGATGGGCGCGGGGCTGCTGGCGCTCACCCCGATCAGCGCCTTCCGCCCGCGGCGCTGGCGCGGCGCGCTGCTGCCGCAGACCGCACAGGTCGGGCTGGAGGTCCTTGAGCCGGCCAAGCGCCCGGTGAGCGCCACCGCCGGCCACACCGAGATTCGCGATGTCGTGCGCGTCGAGGTCTTGCAGGTCGACGATCTGTCGGTGATCCTGCTGTGCGATCCCGAGCACAATTTCGAGGAGCGGATCCTCAAGGAGCAGTTCGAGCCGTAGGCCGAAGGCTAAACGCTTGACGCCCCTACTCCGCCGCCTCGGCGGCGCGGTCGCCGACGGCGAAATCGCAGATGGCGGCGATCAGCGTGTCGAGATCGGCCTTCAGCCCGTCGTAGCCGGGGCCACGCTCGAACCGCTCCTCGTCCATGTACAGCGAGCGGTTGATCTCGATCTGCAGCGAGTGGCGGCCGTTCGCCGGGTTGGAATAGGCGTCGATCAGCTCGACCCCCTTGTAGGGATCGTTGAGGGCCACGGCATAGCCCATGCCCTCCAGCGTACCGCGCACCATGTCGCGGAAGTCGGTTGCGCAGCTCGTGCCCTCGCGGTCGCCGAGCACGAAATCAGCACGGCGGCGCCCGGCCCGCGCGTCGACCACCGTCGACGCGCTGACCGTCGGCATCGAATGGCAGTTCAGGTGGTAGACGACCCCGAACCGATCGCGCACCCGGTCGATGGCGCCGGCGAGCGCCTGGTGGTACGGACGGTAGTAATCGTCGATCCGCGCCTGCACCTCGTCGATCGTCAGCTTGCGGTCGTAGATCGGCACGTCGGGCGGGCACAGCCGCCAGATCAGCCCGTGGCCGAGGCGGGATTTCTCGGTAACGGACACCGGCCCCGGCCAGTTGCCGTCGATCAGCCGCCGGTCGATGTCGTATTCCGAGCGGTTCGGGTCGATGTAGCTGCGTGGGAATTTGGCCGCCAGGAGCACGGCGCCCCGTTCCGGCGCCGTGCCGAACAGGTCTTCGACGAACATATCCTCGGCCCGGCGCAGTCGCGCCTGCGGCGCGATGGTCTCGAAATCGGCGGGATAATCCGCGCCGCTGTGCGGGGAATCGAACACGACGGGCGCCGACGGCCGGGCCGGCAGCCACAGTTCGAACACGCCTGGTCTGTCCTGTCTCATCCTCTCCCGCCTGTCGGGGCGTGCCGCGCGCCGTTATCCGCCGGGACTGGCACGCGCCGAAAGGATCATTATAGTCTTCTACAGCCCTTCCCGCCAACAAAACCCGGACCATCCCGCATGAGCGCCCTTACGGCCACGACCCGAGAGCTGATGGATACGCTCGTCGCGTTCGATACGACGAGCCGCGACTCCAACATCGACCTCATCCACTTCGTGCGCGACTACCTTTCGGGCCATGGCATCGAGAGCACGCTGATCCGCGACCGCGACGAGCCCAAGGCGAACCTCTATGCCACGCTCGGCCCGAAGGACCGGCCGGGCATCATGCTCTCGGGCCATACCGACGTGGTGCCGGTCGACGGCCAGGACTGGCACAGCGACCCGTTCCGCGTGACCGAGAAGGACGGCCGGCTCTACGGCCGCGGCACCTGCGACATGAAGGGCTTCATCGCGATCGCGCTGGCCCACGTGCCGGTGTTTCTCGAGCGCGGGCTGGACACCCCGATCCATCTCGCGTTCTCCTACGACGAGGAGGTCGGCTGCCTCGGCGTGCGGCACCTGATCGATGTGATCAACGCGCTGCCGATCAGGCCGCGCATGGCGATCATCGGCGAGCCGACCGAAATGCAGGTCATCGTCGCCCACAAGGGCAAGACGGACATCAACGTCCATGTGCACGGCTTCGAATGCCATTCGGCCCTGGCGCCGGATGGCGTCAACGCCGTCCAGTACGCGGCCGAGCTGATCAGCCACATCGCCGAGATGGCGAGGCGGGTCGCCGTCGACGGTCCGTTCGACGACGAGTTCGACGTCGCCCACAGCACCCTCCACACCGGGCTCATCCGTGGCGGCACGGCGCTCAACATCGTGCCCAAGGACTGCCGCTTCGAGTTCGAGATCCGCAACCTGCCGCAGCAGGACCCGCAGCCGCTGCTCGACGAGATCTACCGCTTCGCACGCGACGAGCTGGAGCCGCGGATGAAGGCGGTGCATCCCGATGCCGGCTTCGACTTCGACCAGGGCGTGCAGTATCCCGGCCTCGACATGCGGCCGGACGACGAGGCGGTGACCCTGGTCAAGGCGCTCGCCGGGCAGAACGACCACGCCAAGGTCGCCTTCGGCACCGAGGCCGGGCTGTTCCAGCGGGACGCGCAGATCCCCTGCGTGATCTGCGGCCCGGGCAGCATCGCCCAGGCGCACAAGCCGGACGAGTATCTCAGCCTCGACCAGCTCGCGGCCGGCCAGGCCTTCATGGCCCGCCTGGCCGACCGCGTGTGTGCGAGGTGAGCGTGTCGGTTTAACCGACAAGACTGGAGCAGAATGCCTTTTCCTGCCCCGGTGGCAAATGCCGCGGGGTCGAGCCATTCACGATTGTTCGACGTCGGTACCAAGCGACCTCATACTTCGAGACGGGCCTTCGGCCCTCCTCAGCATGAGGCTCCAATGTCTCGACGCTCCAGGCCTCATGCTGAGGAGCGGCGGAGCCGCGTCTCGAAGCATGCTGTCGCGCCGTTGGCGAAAAAACGGCAATCGAGCCCGTCGGAGGGTGCGCTAGCCATCCCACCGGTCCGGCCGGCTGTCCTGGCGCAGGCCGAGGATGTAGCGCTCCGCCGTGATGTCGCGGACGGCGTGGAACGGACGGTCGTTGCGCCCCTGGTAGCCGGGCGCACGCATCAGCAGAAGGTGCCCCGGCGGCGCTGGGATCTCGCGGGCATCGCGGCCGGCGCGATCCTGCGATACCAGGAACCGACCCGCACCGGCCAGCACCACGATGGCGACCAGCCCGACATAGCGGATGTGGTCTCGGTGCGGCGAGATGCCGGCGCTGCCCGCCGCGTAGCGCTGCACGATCAGGTCGTTGATCGCGAACCCGTCAGGCAGTGGATTGCGCGCCATGGAATCGAGGGCCCGCGCTATGTGCCGGTCCACCGCCCGGGCCAGCGCCAAGAGGTCCCCGCCCTCCGGAAGTTCGGTCGCCAGGTCGAAATCCTGGTAGACCGCGGTCTCGCCGACGCCCACGACCGCCCGCGCCGCGTGAAACTCCAGCCGCCGCGCCTCGCCTGCGAGGCGTGCGCACGACGCGGCGTCGAGCAGCGGCAGCGAAGCCGCATCGGCATCACCGGCCTCGCAGATCGCCTCGGCCAGCGCCCGCGGCCCGGCCAGGAACGCCGCTTCGAATACCGCCGCGGAATGCCTTACCGCGTCCTGCATGTCCTTCATTCTGCTATGATGGCACAGGATGGAAGACAAGAGGAGCCGCAGGCGATGACGATTCGCGGAGCGCTTCTCGACATCGGCGGCGTCTTCTATGTCGGAGACACGCCGATCGCCGGCGCGCTCGAAGCGCTGGAACGGCTGCGCGACACGGACCTCAAGCTGCGCTTTATCACCAACACCACCAGCAGCCCGAAACGACGGGTGCTGGGGAAGCTCGCCCGGATGGGCTTCGCGGTCGAAGCGGCGGAGCTGTTCACCCCGGCCGACGCGGCGCGGGACTGGCTGGCGGCGCGCCGCCTCGTGCCCTGGCTCCTGGTGGCCGAACCGCTTCTCGAAGACTTCCCCGAAACCGGCGCGCCGCCGAATGCCGTGGTGGTCGGCGATGCCGGCCCCGGCTTTACCTACGAGCGCCTCAACGAGGCCTTCCGCCTGATCATGGACGGCGCGCCGCTGATCGCGCTCGCGAGGAACCGCTACTTCAGGCAGCCGGACGGCCTGACCCTCGATGCCGGCGCCTTCGTCGCGGCGCTGGAATACGCGGCCGAGGTCGAGGCGACGGTGCTCGGCAAGCCCACGCGCGGGTTCTTCGACGCGGCGCTGGCCACCATGGATTGCGCGCCGGCCGAGGCGGTGATGGTCGGCGACGACTGGGAATCGGATGTCAACGGCGCGATGGACGCGGGCCTCGGCGGTATCCTCGTGAGGACGGGCAAATACCGCGACGGCGATGACGAGAAGCTCCTGCCGGGTGCGCAGGTCGCCGCCGATATCGCCGAAGCGGCGGAGATGATCCTGGAGGCGCCGGACGGATAAGCCGTTACTCCGCCTCCTCCACCACCAGCAGCACTTCGCCTTCGCGGACCTGGTCGCCGGCCTTGAAGCGGACCTCGCTGACCTTGCCGGCGGCCGGGGCCGGGATCGTGTGCTCCATCTTCATCGCCTCGACGACGATCAGCGGCTGCCCGGCCGCGATCGTCTGGCCTTTCTTGACGTGCACTGCCGCGATGCGGCCCGGCATCGGCGCGGTCAGCCCGCCGGAGGCGCCCTCATGCGCCTCGGCCGCCGCCAGCGGGTCGTGAATGCCGAGCCGCCAGTGGCCACCCTCGTGGAAGACGTGCAGCGCATCGCCGTCGCGGATGACCTTGGCCGCAAGGCGCTGCCCGTCAAGCTCGACGCGAACGGTGCCGCCGAACAGGTCCATATCGTCCGGGAAGCTCGAATCGATCACCAGCGGGGCCGCCACCCGCATCGCGCCGCCCGGCAGGTCGAGCCGCCAGCCCTCGCCATCGGCGCTGCAAGCGACATCGATCTCCTTCCCGTCGTCGAGGAGGCGCAGCACGGTGTGGCCGACGCCGTGCAGCCGCCAGCCATCGTCGCGCCGCCAGGGTGACCAGCGATCGTCGGAATCGCCGGCGCCGGCGTGCCGGCTGCGCCGCCGCGCGGCCAGCAGCAGCCCCAGGCAGGCCAGCGCCAGGACGCGCGGCGGCGCCGGTTCGCGCGCCGGCACGAGGTCGGCGAGATGGCGCTCGATGAACCCCGTATCGACCGCGCCGGCCTGGAAATCGCGATGGCCGAGGACGGCGCCGAGGAAGGCGGCGTTCGTGTGCACGCCGACCGCCTTGACGTCGGCCAGGGCGTCGCGCAGGCCCTGGACGGCCTCCTCGCGGGTCTCTCCCCATCGGATCAGCTTTGCGATCATCGGGTCGTAGTCGGGCGGCACGAAACCCTGCCCGGCGTCGAAGGCGCTGTCGATCCGCAGATTTGCCGCAAAGGATGGCATGGCGAAATAGCGCACCCGGCCCGGCGACGGCAGGAAGCCGTTGTCCGGGTCCTCCGCGTAGAGCCGGGCCTCCACCGCGTGGCCGGCGATGGCGATGTCATTCTGGACCATCGGCAGCGCCTCGCCCGCCGCGACGCGCAGCTGCCATTCGACGAGATCGATGCCGGTGATCATCTCGGTCACCGGGTGCTCGACCTGCAGCCGCGTGTTCATCTCCATGAAGTAGAAATCGCCGGCCCCGCCCTTCGGTCCGCTCTCGACGATGAACTCGACCGTCCCGGCGCCCACGTAATCCACCGCCCGCGCCGCCGCCACCGCGGCCTCGCAGATGCGGGCGCGCCAGGCCTCGTCGACGCCGGGCGCCGGCGCCTCCTCGATCACCTTCTGGTGCCGGCGCTGCACCGAGCAGTCGCGCTCGAACAGGTGGACGACGTTGCCGTGGCTGTCGCCGAACACCTGCACCTCGATATGACGCGGGCGCTCGATCAGCTTTTCGACCAGCATGCGGTCATTGCCGAAGGCGGCTTTTGCCTCTCGTTTCGCGCCGGCCAGCGCGTCGGCGAGGTCGTTTTTCGCGCGCACGACGCGCATGCCCTTGCCGCCGCCGCCCGCCGCCGCCTTGAGCAGCACCGGAAAGCCGATGCGCTCGGCCGCCTTCTGCAGCGTCGACTTGTCCTGCGCCTTGCCGTGATAGCCGGGCACGACCGGCACGCCCGCCTTCTCCATGATCGCCTTGGCGGCGGCCTTGTCGCCCATCGCGCGGATCGCCGCCGCCGGCGGGCCGATGAAGACGAGGCCCGCCGCAGCACAGCCCTCCGCGAAGTCCGCGTTCTCGGCGAGGAACCCGTAGCCCGGATGGACCGCCTCGGCTCCGGACTCTTTCGCGACCGAAACGATCGCCTCAATCTTGAGGTAGCTGTCGGCGGCGGGCGCGGGGCCGATCGGGTGCGCCTCATCGGCTTCGCTGACGAATTGCGCGTCGCGGTCGGCGGCGGAATAGACGGCGACGCTGCGGATGCCCATCCACTTCGCGGTGCGGATAATGCGCCGTGCGATCTCCCCGCGATTGGCGATCAGGATCTTGCGGAACATCTAATCGGCCGACCAGTCCGGCTTGCGCTTCTCGAAGAAGGCGGCCATGCCCTTGCGTGCCTCGTCGCTGGCGCGGCGCCGGGCGATGCGCTCGGCGCTCGTCTGCCTCGCGGACTCGCCGGTGCGGTCGAGATCCCAGAGATCGCGGAACAGCATCTTGATCTCCGCCTGCGCGCCCGGCGCGCCGGCCAGCAGCACCTCGACGAGCTTGGCCACCGTGGCGTCGAGCGCCTTCGTTTTGACGACCTCGTGCACGAGGCCGAGGCGCAGCGCCTCCGCCGCGGCGAAGCGCTCGCCGGTCAGCGCGTAGCGGCGGGCCTGGCGCGGCCCGATGGCACGCAAGACGTAGGGCGAGATCACCGACGGGATCAGGCCGAGCCGCACCTCGGTGATGCCGAACATGGCATCATCGGACGCCACGGCGATGTCGCAGGCGCCGATCAGCCCGACCGCGCCGCCATAGGCAGCGCCGTTGACCCGGGCCAAGGTCGGCTGCGGCATGGTGTCCAGCGCGTGCAGCATCGCCGCCAGCCGACCGGCGTCGGCCAGGTTGGACTCCACAGAGTAATTGGCGATCTCCTGCATCCAGTTGAGGTCGGCGCCGGCGGAGAAGCTCTTGCCGGCGCCGGTCAGCACGACGACGCGCACGAACGGATTGCGCGCAAGGTGGCCGAACGCCTCGGCGAGGTCGGCGACCAGGGCCTCGTTGAAGGCGTTGTGCTTGTCGGGCCGGTTCAGGGTCACCGTGGCAACGCCCCGCTCGTCGGTCTCGACCGTCAGCATCTCCTGGACCATGCGATCCCTCCCTTCACATCCGGAACACGCCGAAGCGCGTCGGCTCGATCGGCGCATTCAGGGCCGCCGAGATCGCCAGGGACAGCACCATGCGGGTATCGGCCGGATCGATAATCCCGTCGTCCCACAGCCGCGCCGTCGCGTAGTAGGGGTGGCCCTCGCGCTCATACTGCTCCAGGATCGGCGCCTTGAACTCGGCCTCGTCCTTCGCGCTCCATGATTTGCCGGCGGCCTCGATGTTGTCGCGGCGCACCTGGGCGAGCACGCTCGCCGCCTGCTCGCCGCCCATCACCGAGATGCGCGCGTTCGGCCACATGAACAGGAAGCGCGGGCCGTAGGCGCGGCCGCACATGCCGTAATTGCCGGCCCCGAAGGAGCCGCCGATGATCACGGTGAATTTCGGCACCTTGGCGCAGGCGACGGCGGTGACCATCTTGGCGCCGTCCTTGGCGATGCCGCCGGCCTCGTACTTGCTGCCGACCATGAAGCCGGCGATGTTCTGCAGGAAGACCAGCGGGATGCCGCGCTGGCCGCACAGCTCGATGAAATGCGTGCCCTTGAGCGCCGATTCGGAGAACAGGATGCCGTTGTTGGCGAGGATGCCGACCGGATAGCCGTGGATGCGCGCGAAGCCGGTGACCAGCGTCTCGCCGTAGAGCTGCTTGAACTCGTCGAACTCGCTGCCGTCGACGATGCGGGCGATCACCTCGCGCACGTCGTAGGGCTTGCGCAGGTCCTGCGGTACGATGCCGTACAGCTCGGCCGCGTCGTACAGCGGCTCGCGCGGCTCGGCGAGGTCGAGCGTCACCTGCTTGCGGCGGTTGAGATGGCCGACGATGCGCCGGGCGATCGCCAGCGCATGGGCGTCGCTGTCGGCCATATGGTCGGTGACGCCGGAGGTGCGCGCATGCACGTCGGCGCCGCCGAGCTCCTCGGCGCTCACCACCTCGCCGGTCGCCGCCTTGACCAGCGGCGGGCCGCCGAGAAAGATCGTGCCCTGGTTCTTGACGATGATCGACTCGTCCGACATCGCCGGCACGTAGGCCCCGCCCGCGGTGCACGAGCCCATGACCACGGCGATCTGCGGGATGCCGGCGGCCGACAGCGTCGCCTGGTTGTAAAAGATGCGGCCGAAATGGTCGCGGTCCGGGAACACCTCGTCCTGGTTCGGCAGGTTGGCGCCGCCGGAATCGACGAGGTAGACGCAGGGCAGGTTGTTCTCGCGGGCGATCTCCTGCGCCCGCAGGTGTTTCTTGACGGTCACCGGGTAGTAGGTGCCGCCCTTGACCGTGGCATCGTTGCAGACGACGACGCATTCGCAGCCGGCGATGCGACCGACGCCGGTGATGATGCCGGCGGCCGCGATGTCGGCGTCGTACATGCCGTACGCCGCCAGCTGCGAGAGTTCGAGAAAGGGCGAGCCGGGATCGAGCAGGGCGCGCACCCGCTCGCGCGGCAGCATCTTGCCGCGGTCCGTGTGGCGCTTGCGGGCCGCCTCGCCGCCGCCACCCCGGACCTGCTCGACCCTGGCGCGGAGATCATCGACCAGCGCCCGCATGGCCTCATCGTTGGCCACGAACCCCTCGGCCCGGGGATCGATCGATGATTTCAGCACCGTCATCGGCGCGATCCTACCAGCCGCCGGTTTCCAGCCAAGCGTCGATCTCCGCGAGCTTGTCGTGGCCCCAGAACGGCTCGCCGTCGATCACGATGTAGGGCGAGCCGAACACGCCGCGCGCGATCGCGGCGTCAACCTCCGCCTTCAGCCGCGCCTTGACGGCCGGGTCGTTGAGCGCCGCGCGCAGGGATTCGGCATCGACGCCGAGCCCGGCGGCGACCGCAATCACCGCCTCGGCGCCTGAGACGTCCTCGCCCGCGCCGAACGCCTTGTCGTACAGCGCGATCGCCAGCCGCCGCGCCTTGGCGGGATCGCTGTCGGACAGCCAGTAGAAGGCCCGCGCCGCCGCCACCGACAGGAACGGGAACGGCTTCGGCAGCTGGAACGGAATGCCAAGCCGGCGCGCGGTGCGCGGCAGCTCGCGCCGCGCGTAGTCGCCCTTCAGCGGGATGTCGAGCAGCGGCTTGGAGCCGGTGGTCGGGAACACGGCGCCGATCAGGTGCGGCCGCCAGGTGACGCCGCGCCCGTGCCGCGCCGCAACCTCGTCGATCTGTTTGGCGGCGAGGTACCCGTAGGGGCTGGAGAAATCGAAATAGAAGTCGATCGGCTCGGGCATCGGGTCCTCGCTGCGCGATATCGGGGTTACTCGCCGCCCCTGATGGTCACGATGGCGATCTCGGGCCGCAGGTTGACCCGCAGGGGAATGCTGTTGGAGCCGATGCCCGAAGATACGAACAGGGTCTTGCCCGCCGTCCTTATGAGGCCGCGGGCCAGGCGCTTGTCGGTATCCGCGGGCACCAGCTTGACGTGGTCGGCATAGGGGATATTGAACAGGCCGCCATGGGTGTGCCCGGCGAAGGAGGCCGTTACAGTGGGTGGAATCCGGTCGATATGGATGGGATTGTGCATCATCACGAACACCGCTTCGCCGCGGCGCACGGCACCTGCCGCCTTGCCGTAATCGGGCCGGACCCCGGAGCTCGGATCGCTCAGCCCGACGATCCAGAAGCGCCGGGCCTTGCCCGTCCGGACCGCCGCCGCCTGATTGTTGAGCACCCGGATGCCGGCCCGCTGCAGGGCGTCCTGCACCGAGGTGTCGCCGGTCCGCCAGTCGTGCTCGCCAAGAACTGCGAACACGCCGTGCCGGGCCGACAGGCGGCCCAGGATCGGCGCGAAGGTGGTCGGCGGCACCGCTTCGTAAAACCCGTCAGCCATGAAGTCGCCGAGCAGCAGCACGACGTCGGGCTCCTGCGCGTTCACCGTCTCGACGATGAATTCCAGATGCTGGGTGTCGATATGGGGCGAGCCGACATGCAGGTCCGACAGCACGGCAATCCGCAGGGGGTTCCAATAGGTTTCCCAGTTCGTCGTGCGGATTTCCGTTGCCGTTACGCGCAACAGCCCGGGTTCGATCCCGACGCCCCAGGACAGGAACACGATGGCCATCACAGCCACCGCGAATATCAGCTTGAACAGGAGGCCGAACGTCGCGGCCACCAGCTCGACGAACACCTGCATACCCGATCCTTCCAGTCTTATCTTTGTATCTTGGGGCCGCCGGCTCAGCCGGTGGCAAGCGTAATCAGTGCGAATTCCGGCGGCATGTTGATGCGCATCGGCACGGCGCTGGTGCCGAGGCCGGACGTTACGTACATGTGCTTGCCGCCCTCCTCGACGAGACCGTACATCATGCGCCGCGAAATCCCGCCGAAGCGGTACGGCGTGCCGACCCAGGGCAGCGAGATCTGGCCGCCATGGGTATGGCCGGCGAAGGTGACCACCGTCCGCTCGGGAATGTCGAAGAACGTCACAGGATCGTGCGCCAGCGCGATCACCGGTTCGTCCTCCGGCACCGGGCCGAACGTGGTCTCGACGCAGGGCGAGCGGGTCGACTCGTCGGCGAGGCCCGCCACCCAGATGCGCCCTTCCGGCAGCTCCACCGGCACCGCCTCGTTCTCGAGCACCGTGATGCCCGCGACTTCCAGCTCGCGCCAGATCGCCTCGCCGTCGTGCCACCAGTCGTGATTGCCCAGCACCGAATAGACACCGAACGGCGCGTCGAGTTTCGACAGGCTGCGCGCGATCGCCTGCGGCTCGACGAAGCGGCCGAACAGCACGCCTTCGATCACGTAGTCGCCGAGCAGAACGACCATGTCAGGCCGCATTGCGTTGACGCGCGCCACGACCCGATCGAGATGCTTGATCTTGAACCATGGCGCACCGACCTGGAAATCGCCGAGCACCGCCACGCGTAGCTCACGGCAATGTCCCGGCCAACGCTTCGATTCGAGGCGCAGCTCGCGCTGCCGGACGAGCCGCGGCTCGACCAGGAATCCCCAGGCTCCCGCGGTTGTCGCGCCAACGCCCCCAAGGGCCATCAAGGCCTTTAGAATCACTGGATCACCTAACACCGATAAATCTCCAAACGAATAGCGGAACCCGGGCCGCCTACCACGGCAGTCGTTGTCCGTCGTAGTTGAAGAACCGGCCGCTGTCGGCCGCCGTGGCCCGGTCCATGACCGCGCGCATGCCGGCGACGCTGGCCGCCGCATCGATCGGGGCGGATGTGCCCCCCATGTCCGTCTTGACCCATCCGGGATGGAACAGAAGACAGATAATGGCGCGCCCCGAAAGATCAACCGCAAGACTTGCGACCGCCATATTCAGGGCGGCCTTCGATGTACGATATATATATCCACCGCCGCTCGTGTTTTCACCAATACTACCCATCGTGCTTGAAATAAAAACCATCTTTTTCTTGTCGGACCGTTCGACCAGGTCCGCGAACGCCTCGGCCATGCGCACCGGCCCGAACAGGTTGGCACGCAAGACATCTTCCCAGGCGTCGTAGTCGATCGCCCCCAGCGCCGTGCCGCGGGGCCCGTAGACGCCCGCATTGTTGACCAGAATGTCGATGGCCTCACCGTCGAGCTCGCGGCGCAGTGCGGCGACTGCCGCCGGATCGGTGACGTCCAGCGGATAGGCCGCGCCGTCCAGCTCGTATTTCGCGGGATCCCGGCAGGTGGCAATGACGCGCCAGCCGTCGGCAAGGTACTGGCGGGCGAACTCGCGCCCGATTCCGCGGCTGGCGCCGGTGATGAGGACCGTCGGCATGCTGCGTCGTCTCCGCCCCTCAGTCCCCCGCGATGAAAACGGTCATCCGCCACCGGCCGCCGATCTTCTCGAACCTGGCGCGATAGTCGACAGCCATGCGCGCATCCCAGTGCGACAGGAACCCCCGGCCGCCGCCCGGCAGGTGCACCGGATACCAGTCCTCGCCCGAATACGCGTCGGCGTCCATCTGCAGCACGTCATAGGAGAAGCGGGCGACAATTGCCGCGCCGGCATCCGGCTCGGCCCGCGCCGCCACGTCGTTTCCGGTGACGAACACCGTTTCGAACGGATCGCACTCCGGGCAGCCGGGAATGTCCAGACAGGCCAGATAGGGCGAGCAGAACGCCCCATCCTCGAGGAACACGCCGCCCAGCTCCAGCACCCGCTGCAGTTCCAGCCAATACGCCTCTCCCTGCCAGCCCTCGAAGCCTTCGAGGTTCCGCCGCAAGGACTCGCGGCCCGCGTTGCCGCCGAACGACAGCATGACGTCGATTGCGGCGAGGTTGACCACGGTCGCCGAGTCCCGCGCGCGCACCGNNGCGCACCGCCTGCAGCAGTTCGTCCCGGTACGCGACGAACGACGGATCCTGCGCCGCCTGGTCGACCGGCGCCATCTTCAGGCCCGCGGCGACGCCGGCTTCCGGATGCAGGGCGACGGTCACCGCGGCGGCCATCGCGGCCAGCACCAAACCTTTGGCTATGTCTGTCGTCAATCGCAAATGTGCGGGTTCCTCACCGTGGATTTCGCCGATTATGTTGGCCAATGCGAACCAACTGCTTAACCCGGGCGCCACTATCGCATCAAATAAACGTAAAATGCGCCTCCACCGGGATGCAAGCCTCGCCGTTGATCGGCACCATGTCCTGCGGGCAGGCGGAGAACGCGATGACGGCGTCGATTTCGGCGCGCAGCACCACGTAATCGCCCGGCCTCGCGACCGGCGGCAGGTAGTCGACCGTCCCGTCCGCGCCGACCGGGATGTTCATCCACAGGTTCAAGGGCGACGGGGTCTCCGGCGCCGCGAAGCCGATCCGGCCGAGCGCCGCGTGCAGGTTGTCGGTGCAGTTCGCATGCCCCTCGGGGCACCCGAGGAGGCGATAGCGATGCGCATCGCAGGCCGCAAGCAACGTATCATGGATACCCGGGGAGGTGTCCTCGATCAGGGTGACGATCGGGCGGCGCCGGTTGGTGACGAGCGCGTCGCCCGGCTTCGGGAAGATGCCGCCGATCGCGACGCGAAGGTGCTCCATCGACAGGAACTCCGCCGGCTCGTCGCGGTTGAAGGCCCAGGTGTCGACGACCTGGGTGCCATGCGTGTTGATGACCTTGATAGAGCGGCCGCGGTCGAGATGCACCGCCGTGCCGCCGCGGGCCGGGATTTCGATGAGCGCACCCATTGCGGCGCTCCCTAGTGCACCCGTTCCAGCGCGACCGCGGTGGCCTCGCCGCCGCCGATGCACAGCGCGGCGACGCCCTTGTCGACGTCGTATTTCTGCATCGCCGCCATCAGCGTCGCCATGATGCGCGCGCCCGAGGCGCCGACCGGATGGCCGAGCGCGCAGGCGCCGCCATGGACGTTCATC
>JABAOH010004248.1_pt1 | contig 26029 bp, 24 predicted proteins | sample 7062181 | NCBI WGS metagenome assembly JABAOH01 (sample SAMN14538630, study PRJNA623070) | marine sediment metagenome | biome: marine biome [ENVO:00000428]; feature: marine pelagic biome [ENVO:01000023]; material: deep marine sediment [ENVO:00002113]; isolation source: pool of 5 deep marine... | reverse complement strand
GATAAACGGAAAAAGTTATGGCTAACTTCTATAGGGATAATAACGACATACAATTTTTGTTCAGGCATATGGACCTGGGCAAAATTGCGGAGGTTTGCGAGGAGGAGTTTAAGTTCTCAGATGAGTTCGATTATGCGCCGGCCAATGCCGAGGAGGCGATACAAAATTATGATATGGTGCTGGATTCGCTGGGTCAATTATGCGGTGACTTTATTGCGCCGCGGGCAGAAGACGTGGACCGCCAGGGCAATACGCTCAACGAAGATGGCTCGGTAACTCGTGCGAAAGGAATACAAGAGGCAATTGAAAAACTCGGGCAGGCCGAGGTTATGGGATTTACTCTGCCGCACCGGTTCGGGGGGCTGAATTTTCCGAATATTGTCTATTCGATGGCCATCGAGATTGTCTCACGGGCGGACGCGGCACTTATGAATATATTCGGGCTGCAGGGAATCGCTGAGACAATTAATGCGTTTGCATCGGAAGAAATCAAGCAGAAATATTTACCCGATTTTTCGGCGGGGAAGGTAACCGGCGCGATGGTCCTGACCGAGCCGGACGCCGGGTCGGACTTACAGTCGGTCAAGCTCCGGGCATTTGAGGACGACAGCGGCAACTGGTTTCTGCACGGCGTAAAACGGTTCATAACCAACGGCTGCGGCGATGTGCTGCTGGTATTGGCCCGCAGTGAGCCGGACAGAAGCGGAGGATTGGGACTGAGTTTATTCGTCTGCGAGCCGGGGCCGACGGTGCACATTCGTCGGCTGGAGGATAAATTGGGGATTCACGGGTCGCCGACGTGCGAAATATTTTTTGACAATACGCCTTGTGAGATAATCGGCGAGCGCCAGCGCGGTCTGGTGACGTACGTTATGAGCCTGATGAACGGCGCCCGTATCGGCATTGCAGCCCAATCGATGGGTATTGCCGAGGCGGCTTTTCGCGTTGCCCGTGATTATGCGGCCACGAGGAAACAGTTCGCAGTAGCTATCGAGAAGCTTCCGGCCGTGCGTGATATGCTGATTGATATGAAGATTGCTATAGAAGCAGGCCGGGCGCTTTTGTATGAAACGTCACGGGTAGTGGATTTGGAATTGGGATATGCCAGGCAACTTGAGATGAATCCGCCGGAAGATAAAGCCCTGGCCAAGCAGCTCAAGAACGATTCGAGAAAGTACAAAAGACTGGCGGCGATGCTGACGCCGATGAGCAAATATTATTGTTCCGAGATGTGCAACAGAGTTACTTACGATTCGATTCAGGTGCTCGGCGGCAGCGGCTATATGCGGGATTACCCCTGCGAACGGCACGCCCGCGATGCGAGAATTACAACTATTTACGAAGGGACAAGCCAATTACAAGTCGTTGCTGCGGTTCGCGGTGTCAGCAGTGGGACGGCTGAGAAATTCATCGCAGAGCTGGCCGGGCAAGAATATGACGAGAAGGTAAAAGATTTGCTCGGAACACTCGCCGAGGGGACGGAACAGTTGAAAGAGTCGGTTGCCTTTATAAAAGAACAAGGCACCGAATATATGGACCTTTACGGCAGGGCGCTGGTTGATATGGCAATAGATTTGATTAACGGATACTTGTTCTGCGACCAGGCCAGCACGAAAGTGAATATGCGGGTTCCGGTGGCTGAAAACGGCCAGGCTGACAATGGCCAAACAGTTTCTATGAAAGAACGCAAGGCGACGATTGCCCACAGATACATTACCAAGAACGCACCTAAGATCGCAGCCCTGGCGGAGCTGATTCGCAGCGGTGATAAATCAACATTCACTGATTACGAGGCTTTGATTGGGCCTGTGCCGGGGGATTAGAGAATTAGAGATTAGAGAATTCGTTAATTAATTCACTGGGTTTTAACCTATGCTTAGAGCTGTCATATTTGATTTTGACGGTGTGATAACCGATTCGGAGATCTTACATTTTCGTGCCTTTAATCAGGTGCTGGCCCAATACGGCATCGAGCTAACAAAAGATGATTACTACAAAACATATCTGGGCTTCAATGACGCTGATTGCTATAATCTGCTAATCGACCAGGGCCTGCTCAAAATAGACAAGCAGCAAATCAAGAATCTCATAGAGGAAAAAAAGCGGATATTCGAGCAATTAGCAAAAGCCGAAGGCAAGTTGATCGAGGGGGTCTGTGATTTTTTGAAAATGCTTGAACAAAACAATATATCAATGGCGATATGCTCGGGAGCGCTGCTGACGGAGGTGGAAATGGTATTGGAAGATGCCCGGCTGCGCCATTTATTCGAAGCGATAGTATCGGGCGAGCAGGTAAAAAAAGGGAAACCCGACCCGGAGGGATTCCTGCTGAGTTTGCAAAGACTGAATGAGAACCGTAAAAATCCCATTACGGCTAATCAGTGCATAGTGATAGAAGATTCACACTGGGGGCTGGAAGCCGCCAAGGCGGCGGGAATGCACACTATAGCCGTGACAAACTCCTACGACGCCGAGCAGCTGAGTATGGCTGATAAAATTGTCGACCAACTAAACGAGCTGAGTATTGACGATTTACAGCAGCTTTGTGCTTAGATTCCACACGGGCTAACCAGCTTAGGAATGTTTAATAAGAAAATGTACGTAGTCCTTTTGATTAGTCAAAAGGACTATGAGTTTTAATTTGTATCTTGTATATTCATAAATCGCCGCAGGGCTTATGCCAGGGTCAGTTTTCAGGGGTCACCGCAGCGTTGCCTTCGGTCAGTTCCCACCACAATCTGGGATAGTCTTGGCCTTCGAGAATCCACCAGATATCTTCCGTGCCGTTTGCCGTCTCGTCCACGAAGTCCCAGCCGGCATCGAGGAATGTGCCGGCCGTCTGCATCTCGGCGGTTGTCTTACCCGTTCCGCCATCACTGGTTGACTGGCCGCTCGTTTCAATATCCCAGAAAGAATTTGTAATCTCACCGTTCAAGTTATCTCCCACCAGGCCACCTATATTCTCATTTCCCGAAACGCTACCAGTCGAATAGGAGTTGATTATCGAGCTACGGTAATTATACCCCGTCAGGCCGCCGACCCACTCGTTCCCCGAAACGCTGCCGCTTGAATAGCAGTTGTTGATATTTCCCCTATCCAGCCAGCCTACCAGTCCGCCGACACCATAATTGCCCGAAACGCTGCCGCCCTTGGTATAGCAACCGATGATGGTGCCGTAATGAAGCCGCCCTATGAGTGAACCAACGTAAGTTCCTGTTCTCGCATCAACGTTAGGGTCAATCAATCCTAAATCTTTGATATGAGCATCTTCTCCCCATTTACCAACGTGGCCGAAAAGGCCAAAGTGCTCTGCCTCTGTAAAGTGCTTTGCCTCTGTAGAAGTGTAGCTGAAGTTTGAGATTGTATGAGCGTTTCCATCAAAAACGCCGGTGAACGGACGCCAATCACCAATGATATTGAATCCTTTTCCCATAAAGCCTCTCAAATCGATATCCGCCATCAACTTAAAGTGCTTACTCCATTCGCATGGAAATTGCCCGATCATATTAAGCTCTTGAGCTGTATAAATCAGGTATGGGTCGGTTTGCGTTCCAGCTCCTGCCAAAAACTCGGATAGTACTGGGAGGGGATGCCCGGCCTTGTTTTCCCAGGCAAGCCTGGGATAATCAACTTCCTCATCAATGGTCCAGACCGTGAGCTCGCAGCCCCAGCTAATAAAGGTACTGGCCGTCTGCATCTCGGCTGTTGTCTTACCTACTCCACCATCACTGATTGTCAGCCCACTGGTCTCAATATCCCAGAAGGAAGCTGTAATCCTACCATAACCCTGCCTTCCCACTAAGCCACCGACATGATTACTTCCCGAAACGCTGCCGGTTGAATAGCAATTGGTGATATCACCGGGGGGATACGGCCTCCACATGGGAAGATGAGGCCAGCCGTTGCTTCCTACGAACCCGCCGACTGTATTACTTCCCAAAACGCTGCCACCCTGCACATAGCAGTTGGCGATTGTGCCCCTATTGAGTCCCACTATTCCGCCGACATACTCCTTTCCCGAAACGCTTGCGAACGAATAACAGTCGGAGATTCTGCACGAACTATTATTGTATCCCACTAGTCCACCGGCAGATGTATCACCCGAAACGCTCACTGTGGCGTAGCAATTTGTGATTGTACCATAATCCTGAAATCCCACCAGTCCGCCAACGTTGCTGTTCCCCGTAACGTTGCCGCCATCAGCATAGCAATTCAAGATTGTCCCCTCTCTTAACCAGCCAACCAGAGAACCAACATCCCTTCCCGCATCAATATTAGGGTCAATCAATCCCAAATCTTCGATGTGGGCATTTTTTCCATCAACGTACCCAAAAAGTCCTATACGGTCTGTACCCTTAGAAGTGCAGGTGAAGTTGGAAATTGTATGAACGTTGCCATCAAACACACCGGCGAATGGTTTATTATCAGGAGAAGCCCAATCTACCCAGTAGCCGATGATATTGAAATCTGTTCCAGCATAAACCGATAGGTCAATATCTGCCATCAGCTTAAAGTGCTTGTCCCAGTCGTTTGGCTCGGCACCGATTGCATTCATCTGCTCGGCTGTGTAAATCAGATATGGATTTTCTGCTGTTCCGCTACCGCCGCCGTATTGGGCTTGAGCTGGTAAGGCAGAAAAGTACAGCATCACCAACAATAGAGAAATTGCCCGCTGGATTTTTAGTTTTGATACACCCATCATTTTCCAGTCCTCATTCCCCCCATATTTGGGCAAAAGAATAATTGTTTCTATTTCCCGTCGCCCTGTTGCTACGAACAGAATTAAACTGACAATATGTTTACACGCTGCTCGCTAATATGCAGTGTACCAGATGTGAATCGGCTACGTCAAGTATAAAAGTGTAGAAATGCTCTTATCCATTTATGGACAAAAACCGCTAAGAAAACGCCCAGAAGAATGCATTTAGACGGCCGGAGGTTCAGAACAGCTTTGCAAACCAGGTCCACGGGGGAATGCCCAGCAAGATTAAGATTGGCTGGATACAGAAACCGGCCAGAGCAAAGACCCACATATCTTTGTATTTTTGGTGTGCACCTTCTTCACGGAACCTGCGCCAGGTGGGGATAAAGAGCAGCAGCGGAATGCCGCAATATATACCGCAGAGAAAGACGGCGATGCGCCAATCGAAACTCAGCGGCTCGGCTGCGATGGCCCGGGCCTGTTCTTCACGGGCCTTTTCGCGCTGCTCCAGCTCTTTCTCGAGAGCAGCCAGACGGTCAGAAGTCAGATGCCGGTCAGCCAGCTCAATCTTTGCGAACTCAATGGCTTCCGGAAGGTGCGTGTCGGCTCTTGTGTACTCAAGCAGATCGACATCCGAAAGACTCTGTATATAATCTTCCACTTGCCTTTCCATACTCAGTCTCCTTTGGAAGACAATCCGTATGGCCAGCTCTTGCGGTCGAATCAAAGGTGTCGAACCCGTTTATACCGGCGATATTATAGTCGGAATTGTCTGAAAAAGCAAGAAAAGAATAAAGGTTTTTAGTTAGTGTCCAGTTTGTTCTGCTTACTACCTGTTTAGTTGCACTGCGCCCGGGCCAGTGATTTCGAATTTGATTTTGTCGGTTTTCAGGTCCCACTCGATTGCATCAACATGGACGTCATTGAAGCGGCACGGCTGGAGCTCGTCGCCCTGCACGGTGATTATGGACTTGCCGGCATCGTAGAATAATTTACTGCCGTCGAATTCCTTGTCCCGGTCTTCATAAGTGATACCGCCTGTTGCGTTGAGCATCGAAAGCTTAAGTTCACCTTCGGTGGTTTCAATAAGATCGGCCTGCACGTGAACGGCAGTGACAGTAACCTGCTGGTCATAAAGAACCTGACCGTTGACAATAGGGAAGTAATTAACTGTTAGCGAGTCCTGTGAGGTGGCATCAGCAACAAGCTGATTTTTCTGAAAGAAATACTTGAGCGTCTGGAAGTTCTCTATAATCGCCCAACAAGGTTTGTTCAGGCTGAGTTTATCCGGCTGCGAATTCGGCTCGGAGACATCGGAGTTATATAGTTTTATCACGCCGGGCCCAGCCGCTAAAAATAACTGCTGTGCGGCGTCATATTCGCACTTGAGGCATTTTAGCTCAACACCACCTAACACTTTTTCGTTTGCCATTTTGACATTTGCAAGCTTTACCACGCCGCCGTCAGCAGTGAAATGTTTAATCTGCGAGTCCGAATCCGAGGACCGCTTATCTTTGTCTGGTAATAAATCTACAGTAAACCTCGGTCCTGAAATCTGATACCGCTGTTGACCGTTGGGGGCCTCCCGAATCATTTCGCATACGCAATCACCTTCGAAGATAACCTGATTTAGGGCCGGCATAAACCTGAGTAGTTTCTGAGAGGTCACTTTTACCGGCACCGTAGACTGGTTAGGCTCTGCCTGAATTAAATCATTAGTGTAAAATTTGAGCTCTGATGCGCCAACGGCGACGGTATCGTCGGTAGATGCGCTATAATCAATTTTCCGGGTTACAAATGTAGTTCGGCCATTGGCATCATCCAATTCTTTGAGGCTCTCTGCGCCGGTTATTATCGAGGCATGGGGACTGAACTTTTCGGAATATTCGTTGGCTTTTGCAGAAGCCATCGGCGCAACAACAAATCCGCCGTCACAGGTGATAACAATATCTTCAAGCTTTCCAGATGATTCATTCGGCTCGTTCGGTGACAATTCACTCGGCTCGTCCTGTTTTGAAACAGTAACATTGTTCGTGCTTACGTCGTCCGGACTTTGCAGGCCCTGCTCAGCAGTTCCGGCATCAGCGTCATTTGATTGGTCATTTGAGGCCTTCGCCCAGAAGATGTCGTTGATTGCAATTTTATCGTGAGCAAAAACAAGCTGCTCAGGACTGTCAATGAGCACATTTTTTCCAAAAATACATTTGTAGTATTCGCCCCTTCGGCTGCGCTCAGGGCCGGCTTTTCCCTGCTCAACTGTCTGTTGAGCGGCTGTGGTCTGTGTTTGGCCCTTATCAGAAGCCGCAACAGGTTCGTCCGGCTGCTGCATTTTGGCCGGGCCGCCGGTATCAGCAGGTTTGTCGGTCTGCGTCCCGGCGTCCGAACGGAAGCCGGCCTGTGAGCTTTTTATACGCAGATTTTCCAAATCAATTATTCTCAAATAATCAAGTCGCTCCAGTAAGTCATCATAGATAAGCTCCAGTCCGGTGCCGAGCATTTTGGCATCTTCCGAAACAAATTTGACGGGCCCGGCTGTTGTAAGCTGCGACTTTTCGCTTAGGAACGTTATGTCGTCAAGATAAATATTACTTTTTTTAATGTTACTTGAGCCCTCAGGCAGAATACGGATAACTACATTTCCGGTAAAAGTCGCATCCTTCGGAGTTGACTTGCCAACTGCAGTTTCAACCTGGACGTTTCCCTTGTCAGCCGTGATGTAAAATTTGACATTTCGCTGATAAATATTCATATACGGCTTTTCAATTTCCCACAGATCTCTTACCTCGTGCAGAAGTTTTTCAAAGCCCCATTCCCGTTCAATTTCTTTATTCTCGTTGAGGGTTATGTATCTGGCCTTTCGGACGGTACTAACCCCGACCTGACCAATCATCCCAACATCATTATCAAGGGGGCTATCGTTGCTGTCGGCGACAGAATCAATAAATTCCGCTCCTGTATCGGCATCTACCGGTACCGTAGGTGTTTTGCCAATTCGGCTATAGAAAAGATATATTACAGAAATAGCCGCCAGCGAAATAAACGCTATCAAGACTTTTCGCATCTCAACAACCTCATTTTATGCTCAAGGCAGGTATCTTGTCATAAGCTGCTGCCATTTGCCGGTATTTTTCAGGATGTATTCTATAACTTCCCGCACAGCACCACTTCCTCCGGGGCGGGTAGTCACATAATCAGCATATTGCTTAACTTCATCAACGGCATTGGCAACAGTTACTCCAAATCCAACGTATCTTATCACCGGCAAATCCGTCAAATCATCTCCGATATAAGCGACCCTTTCCGGCGAAAGACCGAGCTGTCCAAGGAATTTCTCAAGCACAGGCAGCTTATGGTGACAGTCCTGAAATACGTATTCTATCTGCAACTGTTCGGCCCGGCGTTGTGTGGGCTCCGAGGCCCTGCCACTAATTAAGGCAACCTTCAGGCCTGCCCTATGCCACATGCGAATTCCATGACCATCCATTGAATTGAAGAATTTGCTTTCACTGCCGTCGGCATTAATAACCAGCGTTCCATCGGTCAGGACGCCGTCAACATCCATCGCCAACATTTCTATGTCTGCAAGGTTTGTCATAGTAATATCGATTCTCGATGCTCGATTCTCGACATTCACACCGGCTTTTCTACGAGCATCGAGCGTTCCTTTTAACTATCCGACCACTTTTATGGTTACGATGTCTTGCACATCGATTAAACCGACCGGCCTATCATCGGCATCAACGACCGGCAGGTCATCAATCCTATATTTATGGAAAATGGCAGTCGCTTCGGCGGCAAGAGCATCGGCCCTTATTTTTTTGCAATCAGCCGTCATAACATCACCAGCCTTGAACTCAAAAGCTCCGGAGTTTTGTTCTGTCATCAGGCGCCGAAGGTCGGCATCGGTGATTATACCGGCCAATTTTCCATCTTTGCCAACAACCATCACAGCTCCGTGGCGCTTTACATCGCCGGTCTTTTCGAGCAGTTGTTTTATCGTATCAGTAACTTCAGCGATAGGCAATTTTTCGCCCGGCCTGAACATCATTGATTGTTCGACGGTCATCAACTTTGAGCCGAGCGAACCGCCGGGATGGAACCTGACATAATCCTCAACGCTGAAATTTCGTGCCTTCATAACAGTAAAGGCAAGGGCGTCACCGACGGCTAACATACAGGCAGTAGAGACACTCGGAGCCACGCCCAGAGGGCAGGCTTCACTCATTATTCCCATACACAGCGCCACGTCGCTATGCTTACAGAGAGTTGAATCGCTCTCGCCGGTTATGGCAATCAGTTTAATCAGCTGGTGCTTGACGAGATTTATCAGCCGAGTAACTTCATCCGTTTCGCCGCCATAACTTAGAACAATTACAATGTCATTTTTGCGCAGCCTGCCCAGGTCGCCGTGGACGGCTTCAGCAGGATGAAGGAAGTGGCTGGGCGTGCCGGTCGAAGCCAGAGTAGCGCTAATCTTCTGCCCGATTATACCCGCCTTGCCGATACCGCTTACTATGCAAGAACCGCTGCAGTTATAAATCATCCCACAAGCCCGCAGAAAAGATTCATCTACAATCGGCGTTACAGAGCTTATCGCATCCGCTTCGGCTTCAATTACTTTTCGCGCATATTCAAGGTCAAACTCCACGTATCGGCCCTATATCAATCTATTATTGCTTCTTTACTATTTACTATTGGATTGCCGGTTATCAATTATGATTATGATTTTTATAATTTTACCACGCTTCCCCGCTGGTTGTAACAGACCAATTCATGTTTTTCGCCGGCGTAATTGGACGCAGAATGAATAACTATACGTTTGTCGTTAAGCTGCTCTACCTGTGCAATCGCCGCCCGCTTTGTATTCTGCAGATAATCAGCAACTTCCGGGGAGACAAACATCTCAATGCGCTTTATCTGCTCTTTCGACGCCGACAAGTGCAAGAGGCGAATAATTTCTATAGCCAACGACTCATGGCTCTTAACAAAACCCGTACCGCCGCAATGCGGACATGCCAGATAGGTAGCCGATTGCAGGGAGGGACGCATTCTCTGGCGTGTCATTTCCACTACACCGAACCTGCTTATGCCCAATATTCTCGAACGAGCGCGGTCGGTCTTGACAGCAGCCCGAAAAGCTTTTTCCACAGCTTTGCGATGCTTGACATTACGCATATCAATAAAATCGCAAATAATAAGTCCCCCAAGGTCTCTCAATCTAAGCTGGCGGGCAATTTCAGTCGCCGCTTCTATGTTGCTCTCGTAAGCAGTTTGCTCTGCGCTTTTCTGCTTGCGGAACCGTCCGCTGTTGACATCTATCGAAACCAAGGCCTCAGTCTGCTCAATCACAATTGAACCGCCGCCTTTAAGCTCAACCCTGCGAGACTGGACCTTTGCAATTTCATCCTCAATTCGATATTTGTGGAACAACGGAATTTTGCTGTCATAAAAGGTTACTTTTCGTTTCAAACGCGGAGCAGCGAGGGAAAAGAATTCCCTGATTTTGCGAACCACGTTTTCCGAATCACATATTATGTTACTTATCTTACTGTTAAAGACATCCCTCATCGCCCTGATAACCAAATCTGATTCCTGATAAAGCTCACCGGGAGTTTTTTCAGCTTCTATCCGTTTTTCAATAGTTCTCCACAAACGGCCCAGATACCTCAAATCGTTGTGGATATCCCTTTTGGAACATCCCTGCCCGGCTGTTCTGATAATAAAGCCTTGCCCTTTGGGGGGCTTGCTGTCATCAAGAATCCGGCGCAGTCTCTTGCGTTCGTCCTCATCCTCAATCTTATGCGAAACACCGTGTTTTCTCATCCATGGCATCATAACCAGATATTTACCCGGCAAAGCAAGATATGTGCTAAGTGTCGCCCCCTTAGTCTTTAAGCCTTCTTTTGTCACCTGGACAACCAGTTCCCTCCCCTTGCGAAGGCAATCCTGAATAGGGGGGCGTTCCCTTAGCGATTTTCTTCGGCCAATGTTCTCGGCATGCTTACCACCCGCTTTTGTAAAATACCGCGGGTGCAGGTCGCTGACGTGAAGAAATCCATTTTTGCCTATCCCAAAGTCGATAAACGCCGCCTGGATGCCGGATTCAATATTTGCCACTTTTCCTTTATAAATATTACCAACGTGGCTGCCCAGACTCTCTCTTTCGACGTACAGCTCTTCAAGCGAACCATCCTCGATTACCGCCACTCTGCACTCTTCACTCTCGGCAACATTTATGAGCATCTCTCTTGCCATTTTCTCGTACCTCGAATGTTGTATATTGTATGTAGTAAAAAAACCGAATTTCGTATCTTATCTTTCATATTATACTTTTTGCCACTGTACCCTTGTACGTCTAATCGGCGACGCCAGCTTTTCTACATCCAGATTGAGCAGCTTCAAAATTTCATCAACACGTATCGAACCATCCGAACTGATTTTGCATTTAACAATTATACTGTTCCCGACCAATTCAATCGACTTCAAAAAACCTCTGACATCCACATTTTTAAGTCTCGAGTCTTGAGTCTTGCGTCTTGAGTCTCTTGCACCTATCTGCCGCTGGATATCGAGACTTTCACTTGCCAACAAACGCTCAATCGTAGCCTTCAACCCCTCGTTGAGATATTCCTTCCGCACCGCTAATACATACGTTGTTGAACAAGGCTGAAATGATGCACCCGCTTTGGCAACATTCACGGAAAGCAGCGCACAGCCCTCAGGTAGTTGTGCGCTTATGCCCTCATACACTTGCTCGCTTATGCACTTGTGCTCTTGTGCATTTGTGCTTTTATGTACTTTAAGACAGAGCAGCTCGTCGTCAGAGGCAACCCCTACAGGCCTCGGCAGAGGTAATGATAATTTCGGACGGGGATTGAAGCCCCGGCTGTACTGAATTTTCAGGCCTGCTCTAACGCAGGCACGCTGAAAAACCCTGAGCGTCTGGGCGTGCGAAAGAAACCTCAGGCTCCCGCCTATCCTGAATTTCACTACCAGTAAGATAATTTCATGTGAAACTGCTATATGCGCACCTCCTTTAATAGCGTCTGCATATACAACTTAGCATTATGCCCATCCTTGGCCATAAAACAACTATTTTTTCTTTGCAAATGTCGCTGGCCTACTGTAAATATCTGACTGATACGCAAATCCATTTTTGAGTTTTTTGATACACTGGTACGTTATCCACCGCAATGAGTTCAAGATAGGAGACAGAAATGAATCGTAGAGAGTTTTCGAAACATATGCTAATGCTTGGAATCGGGGCTCAGGCCAGCTGCACGGTCGATATGTCAAAGGTTGATATTAACCTCGGTAATTACTACGAAGAGCCGGCAAAAAAACTGCCTGTAAGGAAATTCGACGTCGTCGTAGCAGGCGGCGGCACGGCAGGGGTCGTGGCCGCTCTCGCCGCTGCCCGTCAGGGCGCCAAGACGGCATTGATAGAGGTAAAAGGTTATCCGGGCGGAACAGTAACAGAAGGCGGCACCGCGCTTCACAGCTTCTATAACCTATGGAAGGCCTTCCCCGGCGTTAAAAAACGTCAGGTTGTGCGAGGGATTCCACAGGAGATTATCGACCGCCTTATGAAGGTTGGCGGCACATCGGGCCACGCCGAGATGTCCAAAGGCTACGATTTCGATTCAATATGCACTGCGATCGATACGGAGCTTTACAAACTGGTCACTATGCAAATGCTCGCTGAAGCGGGCGTTTTCATAGCTGTTAATACCATGTTAACAGGTGCGATTATGGATGGGGCCCGAATTAAAGGAGTGATAGCGGAAAGCCGCTCAGGAAGGGAAGCGTTCTACGCAAAATCATTTGTTGACTGCACTGCCTACGGCGACTTGGCTGCTTTTGCCGGGGCGGACTACAAGGTGCCTAATGATTATGCATGCTGCAACAGCGTCGGTATCGGCAATGTGGACATCGACAAATATCACGACTTCATGAAATCGAACGGCCAGATCGAACAAATCGCCTTTGGCACACGCAGTGGCGAGCCGGACAAGATCGTGCGTGTGCAAGGGCCGCGCGGTCAGGCATTCTCCGCAGAGGCAAATAAGATCGGAATGTCTTCGGTCACAACAACCGTTCACGACAATTACCTAATGTTCATTAAGTGTAATTTCAAAGTACCCGGCACGGTTCTAAGCAGGGATGATATGGCCAAGGCAGAACTGGAAGTCAGAAAGCGCATGGCCAAGGCTGTGGAACTCTTCAGGAAATACGTTCCCGGTTGCGAAAAAGCATTTATGGCCAGAACCAGCCCGACGCTCTGTATCCGCCGCGGCAGGCTAATCACCTGTGATTACGATATAACCCACGAGGATGTAATTGAGGGCAGACACTTTGACGATGACGTTATGGCTTACGGCTTTCACGATAGTGCGCCCCGCTTCCAGGTAAAAAACGGCGGCACATACGGCATTCCGTATAGAGCGCTGCGGGTGGCGAGTATCGAAAACCTGCTCGTGGCCGGAATGATGATAACCTCTGATCATAGAGCTCACATGTCCACGAGAAACACGGTAAGCTGTATGGGGCAAGGGCAGGCGACGGGCACTGCATCGGCCCTTTGCGCAGCTAAGAACTGCGGGACACGCGATCTGCGATATAGCGAACTGAGAAAGGCCCTTGTAAACGGCGGCGTCTATTTTGAAAGTTAAGGCTTGTTCAGATTAGGACACAAATACTGGGTACCGAACCAGCGGCTGCACACAAGCCTGCGAAGCTAACAACGAAGTAGGGGCTGCAGAAGCGCGAATCGATAGGCATCCTTACGGCTTTAGAACATTACGAGTAAAGAGGGACGAGTTTTTAGTAAATGAATAAGAAAGAAAAGAAAGGCCGGAGGTTAGCCTTTGGATTGGGAGCTTTTCAAGTTTTTATTGGCCTTGGCGGCGTCGCCGGAGGTGTGGGACTGGTCTCGGAACCCAGTGGCGCCAACCTTGGGTTTCCTCTGGAGCTGCTTAGTGAATCTCCCTTTTCTGATTACCTCATCCCGGGGATAGTTTTGTTTACGGTCAATGGCCTCGGGAGCCTGGCCGGAGGTGTATTGTCTTTCTTCCGGTACCGGTATGCAGGCCAGATAGCTGCCGCATTAGGCGCTTTCTTGATGATGTGGATAGTTGCCCAGGTCTGGTGGATTGGGCTCTCACACTGGCTCCAACCGTTGTATTTCGGCTTCGGCGCGGTGGAGCTGGCACTGGGATTGCTGCTGTGGAAAGCTTTTCATACGGTTCACTAATAACTTTGGCTTATACGAAGGTCAAGCAGAGATCGCCAAATAAGCAAGCGCTGCGGCTTACGCACACCGTTAGCTGAGATTTGGATTTTTGTGTTCTTTAAAAATATTGTCTCGCCAACTTTAGTAATTATGCAATGAAACAACTATACGTTACCAACAGAAGCCAATGGCGAAACTGGCTATCTCGGCATCATATCGAAGAAGCCGAAGTGTGGTTAATCTTCTACAAGAAACAAACATCCAAGCCAACGATTGGGTATGAGGATGCAGTTGAAGAGGCGTTATGTTTCGGATGGATAGACAGTATAATCAAGAAAATTGATGATGAAAGGTACGCCCGCAAATTCACTCCCAGAAAAGATGACAGCAAGTGGTCGGCGCTTAACAAAAAGCGGGCCAATAAAATGATAAAAGAAGGAAGAATGACTGATTCCGGGCTTGCGAAGATTCAAATAGCCAAGAAAACAGGATTGTGGGACCAGGACGGCAGGCCTCAAATATCACTCGATGTCCCGCCGGAATTCGCCAAGGCGCTGGCTCAAAACAAAAAGGCGAAAAAGAACTTCGATGAACTCGCACCCTCTTACCGCAAGCAGTATATCGGCTGGATTAAAGTTGCAAAAAGGGCAGAAACTAAAAAGCAACGAATAGAAGAATCTCTAATTTTATTAGAAAAAGGGGAACAACTCGGAATGAAATAACGCAGAATCATCGCCGTTCAGACTCTTTAAAGAACTGTATCACCAGTAGTCAGTCTTTATATAAATGAGAGAAAGACAATGAAACCGATAGAGCTTTACGAAGATATAAGAAAATATTGCAAGGCAAATGCCGATGAAGCCATAGTAAGAAAATATTCAAGATATTTTAAGGAAGGCTATGATGCTTACGGGCTAACGAAAGAGAAGATGGAGGACAAGGTCGATTCAATACTGAGCGATAAAAGTGTTAATATGAGACTGGTTTTGAGTGCAAGCAGACACTTAGTTAAAAGCGGAAAATACGAAGAGACAAGTTTTGCGATTCTTTTGTTAAAGCAATTTTCAGAGCAATTTACGGCAGGGACATTCAAGGAAATCGGGAAATGGTTTGAAATTGGGATTACAAACTGGGGACACACCGATGGGATTTGCGGGATTATAATCTCTGAATTTTTCGAGAGAAATATAATTACTTTAGATGCACTTTCTGACTGGCAGACGGCAAAGAATGAATATCAACGGCGTGCGGTGCCGGTTGCTATGATAGAGATTCTGAAAGACGCTTCGGATTTTAAGCCTCTGTTTAATTTTATAGAGCCTTTAATGTTAGACGAAGAGCGATTTGTTCAGCAGGGATTGGGCTGGTTCTTAAGAGAGGCCTGGAAAATCAGAAAAAAAGAAACCGAGGCGTTTTTATTAAAATGGAGGAACGAAGCACCAAGATTGATTTACCAGTACGCGACTGAAAAGATGACAGCCAAAGAAAAAAAGAGATTCAAAAAAGAGAAAAATCCATAACCTAACCATCTATTAAATTGGCATTTTTTCTTGACAGATTAAAATTTGCTTGTATCATGGATGGTAAGTTCAGCGAGTAGCGAAACCATAGTGTATTTCAACAAGAACGAGTATACGTCGAGGCTGAAGGTACTTTATGCGGGAACAATACAATGAGTAGTTATTAAAAACAACAGGTAAGCCGCACTGTTGGACGTATGTATCCATAGATGCTTCCTAAAGACAAAAAGGAACATACAGGAGGGATAGCTATGAGACCGAGATATCGAGTTTTAATTGTCGTTCTATTGTTTCTGAGCTGTGCGAATACGTTATTAGCCCGATCGGATTCCAACCCCGCCGTGGTTTTCTCGCTGAAGGAATGGGAGCACTGGGCGCCGGTCGTCGGGACCGATGACCCCGCGTTCACTCTGTATGACAACAGAGACCTCATCTACTACAACATGGACGAATGGCGGTACGAATACGTTCGACTGACCGAAGAGGAGTACGCAAGACTCAAGGAGGAGATAGTACCTAAGGACCTGCCGGCTCTGGAACACTTTTATTTGCGTGTTTATGCAACTTGCCAGAACGAGTACTATTTCTATTTCGGCGGTGAACCTCAGCGGCTGGTAACAGTGTACGGCCATCCAACGTACGATGATTGGTTCTATTCCTTCGAGATACCGCAATCCCTCAGGCGATGCTTTAACACGCTTACGTCCTACTGGAATCAACGAGCTGTGCCCTGGTTTCCGGAGAAATTTGAAGTCCTAGTATGGGACATGTTTCCTTCAAATCGAGAGTATCCTCAATGGCCCTCCGATTGGCCCGATCTCAATTCGCCCGATACCATCAGTAGACCTTATATACCAACCGTGTATTCCATATTCCTACCGAGCGGACTATTCGATGAGTTCATAGCCCTTGGGGATGCAGGTCAAGGCATCGTAACGATGAACGGCAAGCCGATGTGCATCTCATACAGGATGCCCATCCCCGGCGAGGAAGTCTTTGAGCAAGAGTTCGAAGACCCGAATTATGAGAATACGCCTCTGCACGATGCGGTTCTCTGGGGCACGAGTAGTGAAGTGGAGTCCTTGATAGCCGGCGGTGCCAATATAAACGCCCGGAGGGCAGATGGCAAGACCGCCCTGCATCTTGCAGTGGAAAAGGGCTACAACAAAGCAACCGAACTGCTCCTCGCCAACGGTGCGGACATCGAGGTCAGGACACTGTACGAAAATACACCCCTGCTCTGCTCACTTGACTTCATACAAGCAGATATGGCCGGATTACTATTGGCTCAAGGAGCTGACTCAAATGCAATCAACAGCATGGGTGATACAGGGCTCCATTACACCACTGATGACAGGTTGAAAGAGGCCGTAGAACAACTGATCGCTGGTGGGCTGGATATAAATGTAAGAAACGACGCGAACGATACACCACTGTATTGTGCTGCAAGAGACGGGGCAAGGGGTATTGTTGAACTGCTCTTAACCAGAGGTGCCGACGTTAATGCAGAAAAGCCCGACGGCAGAACGGCGCTGCATGTGGCAACCTTTCACAATCACAAAGAGACCGTCGAACTTCTGCTTGCTTATGACGCTAATGTAAACGCCAAAACCAAAGTAGGACATACACCGTTGGACTACGCACTTATGGCTGGCCGCGACGATATTGCGGCAATACTTCGAATGGCTGGGGGCGAGCTTGGCGTCGAGGACGAGCCGTAGGCCTAAGCAAGGGAAGGTGATTCCATATTTTCTATAGCAGTTGAAAATGTTTATCAAAAAAGGTGTTAAATTACTGGAAGAAAAAGAAGGGAACGGCGAGGATGTTCAACGTCGACACTATTATGTTTTATCAATTCGTTTCACACTTAATCGCGGCGAAGTAATATCATCTCTGGACGTGCCCTTATCTTTCTACTTGGATAATAATCGAAAGCTTCACGATAATGGCTTCTTTGAGCATCGTACAAGAATAGATCGACATTGCCTTATCCCAGGTCTTTTCTATGCAGTTCAAGGTATGAAAGTCGGAGGCTATAGGAAGGTTTCCATCAGTCCTCACCTAGCCTATGGTGAAAAGGGTATAGAAGGGGTAATTCCGCCAAACGCTAAAATTATTGCTGAAATAAAGGTTCTTCGTAAAGCGTAAGAAGGCTAACATCCGGCCCTGGCAATTTAGTATATTGGAACGTGATGTTTTGAGCCTTTATTTCGTCGGGGTACTTATCTCGGCGGAGGCCAAGCCGGAGCAGGAAAGCCCACCCTTCATACTGGGACACGTATGTCTTTTTTATTGCAGAACCGATGTTGTTTAGACTCGTATAGAAAACAAAAGAATATATTTTAGACAATAACTGAGAGAACAGGAGGTTTATAAGATGGCAAAGATACAGATAGTTTTCTACAGTATGTATGGACATGTGTATAAATTGGCTGAAGCCGTGGCCGAGGGGGCGCGTGAGGTTCCGGGAACGGAAGTGACTCTTTATCAGGTTCCGGAATTGGTTCCCGATGAAGCTCTGGAAAAAATGGGTGCCAAGGCCGCCCGCGAGGCTTTCGCAGATATCCCAGTTGCAAAGTCAGAGAATTTGGCCGAGGCCGACGCGATAATATTCGGCACGCCGACGCGGTTCGGAAATATGTGTGCTCAAATGCGCAATTTCCTCGACCAGACGGGGCAATTGTGGTTCCAAGGTGCCCTGGTTGGTAAAGTCGGCAGCGTTTTCGCCAGTACGGGGACTCAGCACGGAGGGCAGGAGACAACCATTACGAGCTTTCATTCGACGCTGCTCCATCACGGGATGATTGTTGTCGGCGTGCCTTACGCCGAGCAGAGACTGCTCAATATGGAGGAAATAACAGGCGGAACACCTTACGGGGCAACGACTATGGCCGGTGCCGACGGGTCTCGTCAGCCGACCGAAAACGAGATGGCAATCGCGAGGTTCCAGGGCAAACACGTGGCCGAAATTACGCAGAAACTCTGCGGTTGATGAGTCATCTACGTAATAATCAAAATGCTTCGGGCAGAATCTTTCTTGCGGCAGCACGAAGATAGTTTGAAATCTGCCTTTCGGAGTTCATACTAAGTATCTTTCTGGCCAGATTGTTGCAGTCTTCTATTGTCACCGAGCGGATAATCTGCTTTATCTCCGGTATCATTGGCGCGGTAAGCGAAAGTGTTCTAATTCCCATCCCCAACAGGAGCATAACATATTCCGGCTCAGAGGCCATCTCGCCGCAAACGCTAATGTCTATCTGTGCCTTGTGCGCATCCTGAATAACCGTCCTGATAAGCCGAAGCACCGCAGGGTCCGCCGACGAATACAACGTAGAGACTAATTCATTGCCCCTGTCAACGGCTAACGTATATTGAGTAAGGTCGTTCGTTCCGATACTGAAAAAATTGACGTCTCTGGCGAGCGAATAAGCAGTCAATGCCGACGATGGCGTCTCAATCATAATGCCTATCTGAATGTCCCTGTTGAATGCAATGGACTCTTCGTCGAGGTCATCCATAACATCCCGCAAAATCATCTTCACCTGCATCGATTCCTGCAGATTTGTAATCAGCGGAAACATAATCTTGACATCACCGAGAACCGAAGCCCGTAAAATCGCACGCAATTGTGTCTTGAACATCATGAGATTCTGCAGGCAAAATCTAATGGACCTGAGCCCTAAAAACGGGTTCGGCTCAGGTGCAAAACGCTTCCTTTGAGTATATTTATCCGCCCCAAGGTCCAAAGTCCTTATTACCACAGGTCTGTCCTGAAGAACACCGACAGTCTCTGCATAGGCCTGATAATGCTCTTCTTCTGTCGGCTCGGTTTGCCGGTTAAGATACAAATATTCGGTACGGTACAATCCTATACCCTCGCCTCCTTTTTGGAGGACCGCCTTGGCCTCATCGTGAAACTCGATATTGCCCAACAATGTGACTTTCACCCCATCGCGAGTTACCGCCGGCTTCTCTCTTATCGCATCGAGCTTGTGCTCAAGCTCTGCAAACTCCTTCGAGTATTCTCGGTACTGCTGTATTGTCTGTTCGTCCGGATTTACAATGACGATGCCGCGATTGCCGTCGACGATGACGGTATCCGGGCCGCTGACGGACTCGGTAAGGTCTTCGAGGGCCACCACCGCAGGAATACCTAAAGAGCGGGCAACAATAGCAGCATGGCTGGTTCGCCCACCGGCATCGCTGGCAATACCTTTGACAAACTTCCTGTCGAACCCAGCGGTCTGAATAGGGCTCAATTCCCGAGCAATAATCGTAACCTCTTCGGTCAGATGCTCGACATCCTCTCGTTTCCTGTCAAGAAGCTGTATGAGCAAACGCCTTTCAATATCGTAAATGTCCGCCGCCCGCTCACTGATATATGCATCTTTTTCCTTGCTGAAATGTGATGCAATTTCCCGAAGGGTAGTGGATACGGCATATTCCGCCGTTACCGATTCGGAGTGAACCAAATCGGTTATCTTCTTTCGCAAGCTTCTGTCGTGCAGAAAACGCATATGCACCGCAAAAATATCTTTTATCGTACTGCCCTCAGTTTTGCCATGTGCCGCCTCAAGTTCGGTTAATTCACCGATAGCACCTTTGAAGGCATTTCTTACACGTTGAATCTCAGTCGTCCGTTCCGAGGCTTTTATTTCTCGGCGGGGAATGCGATATTCCTCGGAATCAATAATCAGCGCCTTGGCAATAGAAATACCCGGCGAAACAGCTATACCCTTTTTTATTTCCATATTCAATAACCAAAATCAATATCGCAGAGACGCCTGAGGCGGAATTAATTTCACGGAGCCGGCTCACCGAACAATTTCTCTTCCACGAGCTCACGCAAAGCACTGATAACTTTCCGGGCATCGGAACCTTCAGCCTTGATTTTTAGTTTGGTCCCACAAGTCGCAGCGAGCATACTCATCTGCATGATACTCTTGCCGTCCACCTCAGTTTCGTTATTACTGACGGTAACATCACTTTTAAACTGGTTTGTGATATCAACAAACTGCATTGCGGGGCGCATATGAAGGCCGTCCGCGTTTTTTATCTCAACTTCCGTTTCGCAAACCACTTTTTCCAATGAATCCTGCTCTGCCTGCATTTCCAGACTCTGGGACTTGTCCTTAAGCCCGCAAATCTACATTACTATCACTACACTACAAAGACGAATTTTCATCAGCCTCTCTGAGAAGGTCTTCAACATGCTCGGCGCTTCGGCACTGCCTTAGAAACTTACGGAACCTTTCCTGCTGCAAATGCCTGAAAACATTCTCCATCGCCTGCAAATGTTTGTCGGGCTCATCCACAGGACTGATTAAAAGTATTACCGAATAAACCGGCTGCTTGTCGAGAGCGGAAAAGTTAATACCGGCACTGCTCAGTCCTATCGCTGCAATCACATCTTTAACTAATTTGTACTTCACATGCGGCACGGCAACGCCTTTACCCATCCCCGTGCTCGCTTCCTTCTCCCTTTTTATCACGGCCCTGGTAATCTCTTTACACTTGCCTTTTCCAAGTTTGCCGGCTTTATCAAGTGATTCAACTATCTCTGCTATTGCACCTTCACGGTCGCGTGCCTGCAGTTCCGGAACTGTTGCCTCAAAACAGACAAAATCTACAAATTTCATCTTATCCGCCCGAAATCATACACAACGGCCTAACAGGCCAAATTAAAAACACATATCACAAAACCAACCTACTGCTCTGGCACAGATCAATTAATGGGTTGTCATTGCCACCCAGCATCAATGTGCGGGATAAACTCCAGCAGGAACCCGAAATTAACACAATGGATTCCGCATAAAAGTCTGCCCTGCCTGTCCCGTACCAAATAGGCTCCTGCCGTTATTTGATGCGGGAAGCAAAACCGAATGGGTGCGGAATGACAACTACTCAAACCACACATGACAAACCACTACGTCAGTTCTGTTAGCTCTGCGCTGCCTTTGTGTTTATTGTCTCGTTCCCTACCCTTTGTTCTTCTGAGCTGTCGCTCAAGTTTATGGACGGCCATATCAATGCAGCGGTAAGCATCATCACCTATTTCGGTGCCAACGAAAACTTTGCTGTGTTCGGCTCTTGCAATTATCTCCACGCTGGTACCACCGCCCTGATTGCCGTCTATAATCACTTCAACCTGATTTATACTACTGTAGTACTTAGGAAGCTTGGAAGTTTTTTCTTCAGCGTGTCTTCTGATAGCTTCCGTTATTTCGATGTGCTTACCAGTGATTGTAAAAAGCAAGATTATTCTCCTTTACAGTTTTTTTGAAAACACAATCCATTGTTATTCCTGACTTTCCGAATCAGGCTCCGGTAAAGCAGGCACCCCCTGCTTCTGACCCGGCGCAACAACTCCGCCGCTGACGGTAAATCTCAATGCTTCCTCTATCGTCATATCCAAATCTATGGTCTGCTTCCTCGGCACCATTATGACAAAACCGGTAAACGGTGTCGGCGAAGTGGGTATAAGAATGGTAAGAAATTCCTTTTTGACATTGTTCACGACCTTCTCGATCCCGGAGCCGGTAACAAAACCCACGGACCATATCCCCTTTCTGGGATACTCAACGGCAACGACTCTCGAGAAGGGCAGTCTTTCCCGCTGTTCCTGAACAAGTAAAAAATCAGTAATTTGTTTTACATAGGGATAAACCTTCCTTAGAACCGGTGTATTCATTATGAATTTTTCGACCAACAGCCATAAAGTCCTTCCCACCACACTGGCAAATATCGCTCCGACGATGAAAACTCCAACCAACGCTATGAGAAAACCAATAACGGAACCGGTTCCATCGACTAAAATTTCGGTCAGCTCCTCTCTGCCAATGCCACTATCGCTCTGTATGTACATTATCAGCCGAACCAGACCGCGATTTATATGCACACTGATATTGTTCTGGATGAACTTGTAGCCCCAGACAAATATCCCGATAGTCAGAATCGTGGGCAACAGTACCGCCAATCCACGCAAAAAGTAACTTTTAAACCGTCCCGCCATCAAATACTATTAAAAAACAGCTCCTGATTATTATCAATTTATCGTTTTTTGTGCAACCAACGCCGCTTACAACACGGCTTCATACACAGAGCACCGTATGTTAAGCTATCGGCTTATTATAGTCAACAAAAAAGTCCTTCGGCAAATGTGCCCCAATCAAATGTATGGCCGCCCCCGGCAGTGAAGCAATCATCCATACTATCCGCTGGCACAGAGCCAGTGCCAACGCCGCCTCTGCTTCGACAGAAGCGTAACGAATAAAAAGGTAGGCGAGTGTGCCTTCCACTACGACGGCCCCGCCTACGCTGACAGGCAGGGCGCCCAACACCCACGTCAGAGTGAAAAAAACATAGTAGTATTTGAGGCCTACGGCAATCCCAAGATTTTTCCCAAGAAACCAGAAACCTGTTATAGTCATAATCTGAAGAAAAACAGTCAGTCCAAAGGCCACAAGAATTGTCAGGGGTTTACTGCAGTAAATATAAACGGCATCTTTAAGCTTTTTAAACGCCCTTACGCTGGGGATTCGAATATGCAACCAGGCCCATCGCAGCAAAACCCTACCCCGGCTCTGCAACAACAGTCCGCAAAAAACCGCCGCCAGCACCCCAACCCCCCAAATAATACCACCTTTGTATTCAGCGAGAAACTTAAAAGGGCCGCTGCGGCCGGTGAAGGTTAGTGCTTCCGCCTTGCCTCGCAGGAAAAGCACATAGAAAAAAACCGCGATTATCAATGTGCTTAACAACCCAATAATCCGGTCAACAAATACACTCAAAACCGCTTCGAACTTTTTCGGCGTGTGTTTTGTAACGTACCAGGCACGAAGCAAATCACCTCCCACTGAACCGGGCATAAAATTATTGTAAAACCACCCCAGGAAATTGAGTCTAACGGCAGCTCCCAAATCTATAAAGATAGATTGAGTTCTAAGCAATAGCCACCAGCGAAATCCCACCATTAGCTGACCGATGACAAAAATACCAAGAGTTACAGCGAAAACCCCCAAATTCATTCGACGAAAAATCGAGGTTAAATTGCTCCACCTCTGTCCCCGAGATACCCACACTATGGCCCAAATGACACCAACCACAACCACCAAAATACGCAGAAACAGGAACACATATTTACTTTTCTTAGCTTTCGCCTCGGGCATAGAAGTAGTTTGCCTTGAAAAGACTTGTTTTTACACATAATAACGGGTAAAACTTAACTTGGCAAGATGATATTTGGTGAATAGTGGGTGAATAGAGTGAGTGGTTAGTGTGGGTTAAGTGAACTCAAGTTTGAAGTGCCTAAAGTGCCTACAATATGGATATCAGGAGAATAGGAAATCAGGATGCGGATTATCAGTGTATGAGTATATCAGGAAAACGAGCCTGATGTTCTAATAACCCGATGCCCACTACCTGGTAACCTGATTGCTTGAATCAATAGCTCACTTTATGTACTTTAATAATAAACAAATACCAGAGGCATGAATTAACCATTTAACGAGATAGGAGACGAGACAGGTGGGTACAAAACAAGACATCGAAGAGGGCGCAGAATTTATTCCGAAATTCGATGATAACGGCCTGATATCAGCTATAGCTCAGGACAGCCAGACCGGCCAGATATTAATGGTCGCTTATATGAATCGTCAGGCACTCGATATGACAATCCAAACCGGCTATGCCACATACTTCAGCAGGTCGCGACAAAAACTATGGAAGAAAGGGGAGCAGAGCGGCCACGTCCAAAAAGTAGAACAGATACTGGTCGATTGCGACCAGGACTGCCTGGTTCTAAAAGTATCAGTCGATGCCGGCCAATGCCACGTTGGTTATCGGTCCTGCTTTTACCGTGCATTGAAGAAAAACACAGACAAAAAGCTAAAATTTATCGCAGATAAGGTCTATAACGCCCAAAAAACCTATCGGGAGTAAAGCTGTATTTCGGCGATGTGGTTGTGTATCTGCTTACTATACAGAAAGTTAGTAAATATGTGTTTCAATAAACAAAAAAAAACGAGATAATCTGGAGTTTTTCCTTGTTTTTAGGGCAATAATGTGGTATCTTATTGCTTGTAAACAATAGACTTAGTGAGGAGTGTGAACATTTTTTCTATCATTTTTGGATGTTTATTCCTCACAGAGCATGTGGTGGACGGAAAAGGTATTTTAAAATTGAAAAAAATTTCTTTTTTCAGGAGGACTTGAATTATGAAAAGATTTAAACCAAAGGTATTGTTGATTTGCGTGCTGACGTTACTGCTCGGTATGGCAAATCTCGCTTTGGGCGTTCCAGCCAATGATAATTGTGCGAACGCAACGTCGGTCGGTAACGTAACGGACCTGGCGTTCGACACTACATCGGCGACGTTCGACGGTCCCGGCCACTGTTCGACCGCCCCGAACATCTGGTACGTCTATACCGCCACCCAGAGCGGTGGCCTCACCGTCAGCCTGTGCGGCAGCAGCTACGACACCAAGCTTGCCGTCTATGATGGGAGCGATTGCCCCCCGAAGCTGGAGGACATGATCAGATGCAACGACGATTTCTGCGGCAAGCAGTCGGAGGTCGAATTCTATGTAACTGTTGGCAGAGAGTACCTGATTGAGATTGGAGGGTGGGAAGGCTACACGGGTCAGGGTGTACTGAACATCAGTTACGAGATGTTGCCGAACGGCCGGCCCTCCAACGACGACTGTGATAACGCAATATCGGTCGGTAACGTAACGAACCTGGCGTTCAACACCACTTATGCGACGTTCGATGGTCCCGGCTTCTGCATGGAAAGCCCAAACATCTGGTACACCTATTATGCTAATCATACGGGCAGCGTCACTGTGAGCCTCTGTGGCAGCAGCTACGACTCTAAGCTCGCCATTTATCATAATGGCTCTGGTTGGTACCCACATGAAGACGACTTGATCGATTGCAATGACGACTTCTGCGGTACGGATGCCCAGATCACCTTTACAGCGGTCGCCGGCAGCCATTATCTCATTGAGATAGGGGCGTACAACGGTGAAGCGGGTCAAGGTGTGTTGAGTATCAGTTCTGGTGTGGGACCCGGTGAGCCACCCAACGACGACTGCTTTAATGCAACGTACGTCGGTAACGTAACGAACCTGCCGTTCGACACCACCAATGCGACATTCGATGGTCCCGGCCACTATAATACCACTGACAACGTCTGGTACCGCTATACCGCTCCGTACACGTGTGACGTTACCGTCAGCCTGTGTGGCAGCAGCTACGACACCGTGCTCGTCGTCTATGACGGCTGGGATTGCACCCCGGCGTATACGGACATGATCACACGCAACGACGACTTCTGTGGTTTGCAGTCTGAGGTCACCTTCGCCGCAACCGCTGGCCACCACTACCTCATCGAGGTTGGGGGCGCCACCGACGCAGATTACGGTCCAGGTGTGCTGACTATCAGTTGCGAGGGATTTCCGCCACCTCCACCATGGTCAAACGATGACTGCTATAATGCAAAGCCCATCGGCAACGTGACGGACCTGCCCTTTGATACCACCGATGCGACTTTTGACGGCCCCGGTCACTGTATG
>JABAOH010048217.1_pt1 | contig 26030 bp, 23 predicted proteins | sample 7062181 | NCBI WGS metagenome assembly JABAOH01 (sample SAMN14538630, study PRJNA623070) | marine sediment metagenome | biome: marine biome [ENVO:00000428]; feature: marine pelagic biome [ENVO:01000023]; material: deep marine sediment [ENVO:00002113]; isolation source: pool of 5 deep marine... | reverse complement strand
CGCCGTCCTCGCCGACATGCTCAGGGAGGGCCTCGACGTCGCCCGGGTCAACTTCTCCCACGGTGGCAGGGAAGATCATCGGAGCCGCATGGGGGCGGTGCGGGCATGCGCCGAAAGCAGCGGACGTTCGGTGGGCCTGCTCGCCGATCTGCAGGGCCCGAAGATACGCATCGAGAGCTTTCGTGAAGGCCGCGTCACGCTGCGCGACGGTGCGCGTTTCTTCCTCGATGCCGGCCTTGCGGCGGGCGAAGGCACGCAGGAGCGCGTCGGTGTCACCTACCGGCAGCTGGCTGCTGACGTCAACCGCGGCGACACGTTGCTGCTCGACGACGGCCGGATCGTCCTGTGGGTCGAGCACGTTGCCGGCGACGAGATCGAGACCCGGGTCGTCGTCGGCGGTGAGCTGTCGGATCACAAGGGCATCAACCGCCAGGGAGGGGGCTTGTCCGCGCCGGTGCTCACGGAGAAGGATCGGGAAGACATCCGTCTGGCGGGTGAGCTCGGCGCGGACTATCTGGGTGTGTCCTTCGTGCGCACGGCGCGCGACGTCGAGGTGGCGCGCGAGTTGTTTCGGGCGGCCGGCGGCGAGGGCGGGATCATCGCCAAGATCGAACGTGCCGAGGCCATGACCAACAGCGATGAGATTATCGAGGCCGCAGACGGCGTGATGATCGCGCGCGGCGACCTCGGGGTGGAGATCGGCGACGCCGAGCTGCCCGGCGTGCAGAAGCGCATCATCCGCGAGGCCCGGGCCCGCAATCGTCTCGTCATCACGGCGACGCAGATGATGCAGTCGATGGTGGAGAGCCCGCAGCCCACGCGGGCGGAGGTGCTCGATGTCGCCAATGCCGTGCTCGACGGCACCGATGCCGTCATGCTCTCGGCCGAGACGGCCGTCGGCAGGCACCCCGTCAAGGTCATCACGGCGATGGACCGCATCTGTCGCGGCGCCGAGCGTCATCATGGGACGATACCCTCGACGGAGCGTGCCGGTTTGCAGTTCAGCGACACCGAGGAAGCCATTGCGATGGCGACCATGTACACGGCCGAGCACTATGACATCGCCGCGATCCTCGCGCTGACCGAATCAGGGGCGACAGCCAAGTGGATGTCGCGTCACATTTCCGGCATACCCATCTACGCCGTCACGCGCCATGTTCGCACGCAGCGCCGCGTGACGCTTTTTCGAGGCGTTTTCCCCGTGAGCTACTCCATTGATGCGCGCGAGGACCAGCCGGTCGACCGTGAGGTGCTCGGCGAACTCACACGCCGCGGGGTGCTGCGCAGTAACGACCGCATCATCATCACCAAAGGCGATATCGCCGGGTTGGCGGGGGGGACCAACTCGATGAAGATAGTCCGGGTGGGGGACACGTGAGACCCGGAGCCGCGCCGACGTCTTGTCGGGTCGGCTCTCGAGTGGCCCGCTGTGGGTGCGCTCGCCACACGCAAGTGCGAGGGGTCGGTGCGAGCTTCAACGCAGCGGTCTGAGCAGACCGCCGCGGGTCCAGATCAGAAGGAGGTGGCCATGAACAGAGAACGTCTCGAGACGACGGCGCAGGCGATGGTGGCGAGTGGTAAAGGCATACTGGCGATGGACGAGAGCACTCCGACCTGCGCCAAGCGCTTTGAGAAGCTGGGGCTCGAGTGCACGGCGGAATCGCGCCGCGACTACAGGGAAATGCTCGTCGGCACGCCGTCGCTGGCGGATTTCATCAGCGGCGTGATTCTCTACGACGAGACGCTGCGCCAGAGCGTCGCCGACGGCACGCCGATGCCGGCCTACCTCGACCGCGTCGGGATCATGCCCGGAATCAAGGTCGACACCGGAGCCAAGGATCTGGCCGGACACCACGGGGAGAAGGTCACAGAGGGTCTGGACGGGCTGCGCGACCGCCTCGCGGAGTACGTCGAGCTGGGGGCCCGCTTCGCCAAGTGGCGCGCGGTGGTCACCATCGGCGAGGCCATACCCAGCCGCGCCTGCATCAAGGCCAATGCGCACGCCCTGGCCCGCTATGCGGCTCTGTGCCAGGAAGCCGGCGTGGTTCCGATCGTCGAGCCCGAGGTGCTCATCAACGGTGACCACACCATCGAGCGTTGCCACGAGGTCACCGAGGCGACCCTGAATTGCGTTTTCAATGAGCTCAAGGAGCAGGGCGTGATGCTCGAGGGCTCGGTCCTCAAGGCGAGCATGGTTCTGTCCGGGCTCGACTGCCCGCAGCGAGCCGGGGTCGACGAGGTGGCACGCCGCACCGTGCAGTGCCTGCTGAACTCGGCGCCGGCGGCGCTGCCGGGGGTGGCATTCCTGTCGGGCGGGCAGGGCGAGCAGGAGGCCACCGCCCATCTCAATGCCATGAACAGTCTCGGCCTCGATCTGCCGTGGGTGCTGACGTTCTCCTATGCGCGGGCGCTGCAAGGGCCGGCGATAGAGGCCTGGCGGGGCGAGGCGGCCAATGTCACGGCGGCGCAGCAAGCGCTGCACCGGCGGGCGCGGCTGAACGCGGCGGCCGCGACCGGCCGCTACACAATCGATATGGAGAGGCGGGCCGCATGACGGTGACTTCGGCTTGCCGGCGCTGTCGCGCACGCTCGAGACCGTGAGCGAGACGACACGGGCGCCGGCGGGTGCCGCGGCCAAACGAGTCGGGCTTCTCGTCACCTGCCTCGTCGATCTGTTTCGACCCAGCGTGGCCTTCGCCGCCGTCGAGTTGCTGGAGCGGGCGGGATGCCGTGTCGAGGTGCCGGACCAACAGACGTGCTGCGGCCAGCCCGCCTACAACAACGGCGACGGGCGCGACGCGCGCAACATCGCCCGCCGGGTCATCGAGACCTTCGCCGATTACGACTACGTCGTGGCGCCCTCGGGTTCCTGCACGGGCATGCTGAAGGAGCATTTTCCGACGCTTTTCGAGGACGACGCACCGTGGCAGATGCGGGCCCAGGAGCTGGCCTCGCGGTGCTACGAGCTGACACAGTTTCTTGTAGACGTGCTCGGGTCGGAAGCCGTCGATGCCTCGTATCGCGGCACCTGCACCTATCACGACTCGTGCTCGGGCCTGCGCGAACTCGGCGTGCGGGCGCAGCCGCGCCGGCTGCTGCAAGGCATCGCGGGCCTGGAGATCAGCGAGATGGCGGATACCGATGTGTGCTGCGGTTTCGGCGGCACCTTCTGCGTCAAGTATCCCGAGATCTCCACGCGCCTGGTCACGGACAAGGTAAATCACGTGACCGCCAGCGGCGCTGACACGCTGCTCGGCGGAGATCTCGGTTGCCTGCTCAACATTGCCGGTCGTCTGCACCGTCTCGGTAGCTCGGTGAAGGTCTACCACGTCGCCGAGGTGCTGGCCGGGCGCACCGACGTAGGGCCCATCGGCGGAACCGCCGCCAATGGGGACCGGCCGCAGTGAAGTCCACCGCTCATGCGTTTTCCGCCCACGCGCGCGCCGCGCTGCAGGATCAATCGCTGCAGGCCGCGCTGGGTCGGGTGAGCGGCGGATTCGCGGACAAGCGCCGCGAGGCCGTTGCGGCACTGCCCGAGTTCGACGCGCTGCGCGCACGGGCGCGGGAGATCAAGGAACACACCCTCGCTCATCTCGATTTCTATCTCGAGCGCTACGAGGAGCGGGTCGTCGCCGGCGGTGGCCACGTGCACTGGGCCCGCACGCCGCAGGAGGCAAGCCGCATCGTCGTGGAGATCTGTCAGCGCGCGGCGGCGAAGCGGGTCACCAAGGGCAAATCCATGGTGGGCGAGGAGATGTCGCTCAACGAGGCGCTGGAGAGCGAGGGCATGGATGTCGTGGAGACGGATCTCGGCGAGTACATCATCCAGCTGGCCCAGGAACCGCCGAGCCACATCATTGCGCCCGCGGTGCACAAGACCCGCAGGCAGATCAGCGAGCTTTTTCGCGCCCACCATCAGAACTACGGGCTGCCGGAACGCGCGAGCGATGTAGCGGCTATCGTCAATGAGGCGCGTGACGTCCTGCGCGAGGCTTTCGTGAGCGCCGATGTCGGCATCACCGGCGCGAACTTCCTCGTGGCGCAAACCGGGTCCAACGTGCTCGTGACCAACGAGGGCAACGGGGACCTCACCAGCTCGCTGCCCCGCGTGCACATCGTCACGGCGGGGATAGAGAAGGTCCTTCCCACCCTCGAGGACGTGGCGGTATTCCTGCGTCTGCTCGGTCGCAGCGCCACCGGCCAGGAGATGTCCGCCTACACGACGCTGTTCACCGGCCCGCGGCGCGGGGGCGAGCCCGAAGGTCCCACGCAGTACCACGTGGTGTTGCTCGATAACGGTCGCTCCGCGCTGCTCGGCAACGAGTTCCACGAGATGCTGCGCTGCATACGCTGCGGCGCGTGCCTCAATCACTGCCCGGTGTACGGCGCAGTCGGCGGCCACGCTTACGGCTGGGTGTATCAGGGGCCCATGGGCTCGGTGTTGACTCCCCTGATGGTCGGATTGCGCGAGGCTTCGGATCTGCCCAACGCCTGCACGATGAACGGGCGCTGCCGGGAGGTATGCCCCATGAGCATTCCGTTGCCCACGATGCTGCGGCGGCTGCGCATGCGGGAGTTCGAGCAGAAGCTCACCGGCGCCCGGGTCCGCTGGGCCCTCGCCGCGTGGGCGTTCCTCGCCGCGCGCCCGGCATTGTACCGGCACCTCACCGGCGCCGTGGCGTGGGGGCTGGCCGCGCTGGCGGGCCGCCGCGGCCGCCTGCGGCGGTTGCCGTTTGCCGGCGGCTGGACCGCCGGGAGAGACATGCCGGCGCCCGCGGGACGCAGCTTCATGCGGCAGTGGCGCAGGCGGGGCATGCAGTGAGGGAACGCCGCGGCGAGGAGGCGATGAACGCACGCGCATCGATACTCGATGGCATCCGACGCTCGCTGAAGCGGGACGGGCCGCTCGATCCGACCCTGGCCGCGGCCCTGGACGCGCGCCTCGACGCGCACTGCACCGACATCAAACCGGGATTCCCGGAGGATGTGATCGAGCGCTTCGTGGAGCGGCTCGAGTCGGTCAACGTGACAGTGAGCCGCGTCGACAACGCTGCAGATGTCTCGCGAACGATCGCCGCGCACCTGGCCGCCCACGACCTACCGACACAGTTGGTCGTTGCGGACGATGCCGCGCTCAGCGAGATCGCATGGCCGGGTGACTGGGAGGTGGAGCGGCGCTGCGCCCGGCGCGAGGACCGCGTCGCCGTCACCGGCGTCTTCGCCGCCGTCGCCGAGACCGGCACTCTCGCGGTGGTGTCGTCTGCACAGACTCCGATGAGCCTGAATTTTCTTCCCGATGACCACATCGCCGTCGTGGGCCGCGGTCAGATCGTGCGCCACCTCGAAGACCTGTGGGCGCAGCTGCGTGCGCGACTCGATGGGATGCCGCGTGCCGTGAGCCTCATCACGGGACCCAGCAAGACCGCCGACGTCGAGCAGACCATGCAGTACGGGGCGCACGGCCCGCGTCGCTTGCACGTCATCCTCGTCGAGGAGCGCTGAGTAGCGGCTCGGAAGCCAAGCCCGCCCGATTCCCTCGCGGCGTGCGCTGACGGTACACTGTGTCTCGCAGCGCCGGGCCACGGGTCAAGCGACCTTGCACCGGCGTCGGCGCACGCCGCAGAAGGTTCTAACCATCGCCGGCCGGAAACAATGCAAAAGAAAACGAGCTACGCCCACGACGAGCTGCTGGAATGCGCCCACGGTCGTCTGTTCGGTCCGGGCAATGCTCAGCTGCCGCTGCCGCCCCTGCTGATGTTCGATCGCATCACCCGCATCACGGAGGGCGGCGGCACCCATGGCAAGGGCGAGGTCATTGCCGAGCTCGACATTCACCCGGGCATGTGGTTCTTCGACTGCCACTTCGAGGGCGACCCCGTCATGCCCGGCTGCCTGGGGATAGATGCGCTGTGGCAGCTGCTGGGCTTCTACCTTGGCTGGCGCGGCGGGCCGGGTCACGGTCGCGCCCTGGGGGCGGGGGACGTTCGCTTCAGCGGCCAGGTGACGCCTCGCAATCAACTGGTTTCCTACCGGGTCGACCTCAAGCGCGTCATCATGCGCCAGATGACAATGGGTATTGCGGACGGGACCGTGGCGGTCGACGGACGTGAAATCTACACCGCGAGCGATCTGCGGGTCGGCCTGTTTACGTCAACGCACGCGTTGTGACGGAGGGGGTCATGAGGCGGGTAGTCGTTACTGGTATGGGCATCGTCAGCAGCATCGGCCTGAACAAGAGCGAGGTGGCGGAGGCCTTGCGCGCCGGGCGCTCAGGTATCGAGTTCTGTGAGCGGTACGTCGATCTGGGCCTGCGCAGCCACGTTCACGGACCCGTCCGCCTGGACCTGGAGACGCAAATCGATCGGCGTGTGCGTCGCTTCATGGGCGATGCCGCCGCCTTCACGTACCTCGCCATGCGCGAGGCGATCGACGATGCCGGACTCGAGCCGCAGCAGATCTCCGACCCGCGCGTCGGGCTCGTCGTCGGCTCCGGCGGGGCTTCGACGGAGAACGTGGTGCTGGCGGCGGATCTGCTGCGCGAGAAAGGCATCCGCAAGGTAGGTCCGTACATGGTGCCGCGCACCATGTCCAGCACCACTGCCGCCTGCGTCGGCACGGCCTTCCGCATCAAGGGGGTCTCGTACTCCATCAGCTCTGCCTGTGCCACCAGCGCCCACTGCATCGGCAACGGCGCGGAGCTCATCCAGATGGGCAAGCAGGATATCGTCTTTGCCGGCGGCGGCGAGGAGGTCCACTGGACGCTGACCTGCCTGTTCGACGCCATGGGGGCGTTGTCGTCGAAGTACAACGACACGCCGGAGACCGCCTCGCGGCCCTACGACGCGGATCGAGACGGTTTCGTCATCTCGGGCGGCGGCGGGGTCTTGGTGCTCGAGGAGCTCGAGCATGCGCTTCGCCGCGGTGCGGCGATACGCGCGGAGCTCGTCGGCTACGGCGCCACGTCGGACGGCTACGACATGGTGCAACCCTCCGGCGAGGGCGCGGTGCGCTGCATGCGCCAGGCCCTCGAGCACGTCCGGGACCCGGTGCAGTACATCAACGCCCACGGCACGGCCACGCCGGTGGGTGACCTGCGCGAGCTCGAGGCCATTCGCGAGGTGTTCGCGGACGACATCCCCCCCATCAGCGCCACCAAGTCCCTGACCGGCCACGCCCTCGGTGCCGCGGGCGTCAATGAGGCCGTGTACACGCTGCTGATGATGGAAGGCGGTTTCATGGCGGCTTCGGCCAACATCGACAATATCGACCCGGGTGCGGCGGATTTCCCCATCCTGCGCGGACTGCGCGAGGCGGTGGAACTCGACACCGCCATGTCGAACAGCTTCGGTTTCGGGGGAACCAACTCGACGCTGGTGTTCCGGCGTTACCGCCAATGACGGCGCAGAGCGCCGCGAACCGCAGGCGCGGCGGGCTCGGCCCGGTGAGCGGCGCCGCCGAGGGTCATCCCCCCGGAGCGGCCGTGCGGGCGCGGCGTTCCCTCGCCGTCGCCGTCTGGTTGTTTGTCTGTTGCGGGCTCGTCTTCGCCATGGTGGTGCTCGGCGGCGTCACCCGGCTCACCGGCTCGGGCCTGTCCATGGTGGACTGGAACCCTATCATGGGCATCATTCCGCCGCTCGGTGACGAGGCCTGGGAGGCGACCTTCGCCCGCTACCGGCAGTTTCCCGAATATCGCTTCGTCAATGAAGGCATGAGCCTCGCGCAGTTCAAGAGCATTTTCTGGTTCGAGTACTGGCATCGCATTCTCGGGCGCGCCATCGGGATCGCGTTTTTCGTTCCGTTTCTCTATTTCTTCGCGCGCCGCAGGCTGGCGAGCGATCTGTATGCGAAGCTCATCCTGATTTTCGTCCTCGGTGCGCTGCAGGGACTTCTCGGCTGGTACATGGTCAAGAGCGGCCTGGTGGACGATCCGCACGTCAGCCAGTACCGCTTGAGCGCGCACCTGATGCTCGCAGTCGCGATCTACTGCTTCATGTTGTGGACGGCTCTGGGGCTGGCCGAGCCGCGCCGCGGCGGTGGCCGTATAGCGAGCCATGCTCCGGGACACGCTCTTTGCGTGGTGGTGTTCGTGCTGGTGTTGATCATGGTGATGAGCGGGGGTTTCGTCGCCGGGACGAGAGCCGGTCGCATCTTCAACACGTTTCCGCTCATGGAGGGGTATCTCGTGCCGCCCGGACTGTTCGCGCTCGAGCCTCTGTGGCGCAACCTGTTCGAAAATGCCGTCAGCATCCAGTTCTGGCACCGTGCAGGGGCCCTGGTGACGGCCATCGCCGTGGTCCTGTTCTGGCTGACGGTGACGTGGAAGGCTCCGCGCGGGCGCGAGCGGGTCGCGGCACATCTGGTGTTGGCGGCGGCGGCGGGCCAGGTCGGGCTCGGCATCGCGACGCTGCTGCATGCGGTGCCCGTCGCTCTGGGCGCCGCGCATCAGGCCGGTGCCCTGGTGCTGCTCACAGCGGTGCTGTTCGCGGCCCACGGGCTGCGCACGCGCGAGCGTGCCTGACGCCTCCGTGTGCACCGACCGGCGGGCCCGGTCCGTCACCCGGAGCCCTTGGGGCGATGTGCGGCGGCTCCACGGCCTGCTTTGCAGTTATTATCCAGGCACGAACCAAATCCGCAGCGTCGCATGAGCCGCGGGGGAGACATAATGTCGAAAACCATCGTAACGGCGCTGACGATTGTGTCGATGTGGTGCGCCGCAGCGGCCTGGTCGCAGCAGGCGCAGCCGGAAAGCGCCGCGGCCGGGCCTCCGCCCATGCCGACCAATGGCATGAGCATGACGGAGGTGCAGGATCTTTTCGGCGGGCCGCTCGCGCAGCAACCGGCGGTGGGTCAGCCGCCGATCACGCGCTGGCGCTACGACGACTACATCGTCTATTTCGAGCACGATCGCGTCATAACGTCGGTGGCGGACATCGAGGTCGGGCTGGCTGCGGGCCAATGAGCACCGCGCGCCCGGCCGCCATGCCCATACGACGTGGTCCCGACGAGCCGGCGAACAGCGTCGGCGCCGAAGGTTCGCAGCGGTCTCTCTTCCTTTAAACCTCGCTTGCCCGAGGCGCGCGTAGCGGGGCGGGCCGAGTCACGGCGCCGCATGGGCGCGGCTACATTTTCACCAAGCCGTTGCTTACACTGGGGTCGCCTGGGCCCGCGACGACGAATCCGTCGCGACACTCGCACGCACCGTGGACGCATCGAAGAACCCGCCTCGTCGAGCCATCGCCCTGTGGGCCGGATGCTGGCTGTGCTGTGCTGCGCCGGCGCAGGCCGTGGAAAGGCCCTTGTGGGAGCTCGCTGTCGGCGGTGGGGCGCTGACCGTACCCGATTACCGCGGCGCCGAGGGCAACCAGACATTTCCTTTTCCGCTCCTGTACCCCGTCTACCGCGGCTCCTTCCTGCGGGTCGATGACGAAGGGGTACGTGGGCTGTTCTACGAGACGGACCGCGTCGAGTTCGATTTCAGCGTCGACGGGACAATCTCGCGCAACAGCGACGAAATCGAGGCACGCGGAGGCATGCCGGACCTCGATCCGAGTTTTCAGATCGGGCCTTCCTTGAAGCTCAGGCTTTGGGACCGGCCCGACCTCGGCCGCGACCTGGAGCTGAACCTCAATCTGCGCGGTGCCTTCACCCTGGGCTCCTCGCCCCACCACATCGGTTATGCCTCGTCGCCCCACCTCACCTATCACCAGGACATCCGGCTGCACGATCGCACCTGGAGGCTCGGGCTTTCGGCGGGCCTGGAATTCGGCTCAGACCGGTTTCACGACTATTACTACGGCGTCGACCCGCAGTTCGCGACGCCTCTGCGCCCCGCCTACGAGCCCGAGAACGGGTTCGCCGGGACGCGTCTGATCTTCACGTTTCAGGGCCGAACCCGCAAAACGTGGGTAAGCTTCTTCGGCCGTTACGACCACGTTGGCGGCGCCGTGTTCGAGGACAGTCCCCTGGTGCGGAGCAAGAGCAACATCACCGCGGGCTTCGTGTTCACATGGTTCGTTGCCGAATCGAAGAAGACGGTCGAGGTTCGCAGACCGCGCTACAAGTATTAGACCCAGTAGGCCACCGCGGTCATGACCCGGGAGGCGGCCGTCATGAGCGTGTGCACCGGGGCGGGCAGTCGCGTCGCGCCGGCATGCATGGCTGTTGTCGCGTGGCGCGCCTCGTCGCAGCGCATCTGCTCGAGCACGGCGCGGCTGGGGGCATCGGCTCCCGGTAATCTCGCCAGGTGCCCATCGAGGTGGCGCACGACCCGGCGCTCCGTCTCGGCCAGAAAGCCGAGGTTCCAGCGATCGCCGGCGGCACCCGCCAGGGCGCCGATGACAAAGGATCCGGCGTACCACAGCGGGTTGAGTCGACTGGGCGTTGCGTCGAGCGCGCGCAGGCGCCGCGCGCACCACAGCAGATGATCGTTCTCCTCGGCCGCGGCCGTCTCGAGCTTGCGTCGCACGCAGGCGCTGCGCGCGGTGCAGGCCTGGCCCTGATACAGCGCCTGGGCGCTCACCTCGCCGGCGTGGTTGACGCGCATCAGGCGGCCCGACAGATCACGTTCGACGCGGGAGAGCTGCGGCGGCGGCAGGCCGGCCGCAGGGTCGCCACGGGTCGTGGCGGGCGGTCGCCCGATGACGGTTCGCAACGCGCGGTCGGCGCCGATAATCAGTTTGTCGACAGCGGTATATGTGCGCACAGCCACGAGCGAACCTTAGCAGAGCCGTCACGGCGGGGGTACCGCTTGCGGCCGGGGCTCGATGGCGGGCTGGGGTGCGGCCGCGGGGCGCAGGCGCATTCCCGGCGCTGCGCTGCCCGTCCCGGGCGCGAGGCAAGCGCCGATGGGCCTTGGCGCGGGCGACGCCGTGGGCGCTGTCACCGGTGCCGGGTCGCGGGTAACTGCAAACGTGGTAAGCTTCAAGCGTGCATCGCATGCCCCGTAGGGGATACATGCGGCGGGGGCTTGTGCAGAGCGGGCGTCCAGTGGATCGACCCGACGTCGCAGCGGTTCGAGATCAGCGTCAGCTTCCTGCCGGCGCCCCACTTCGCAATCAACCGTCTGTGAGCTTGAACGTTCCGGTGGCGCGCAACGTGCAGACTTGCTTCTTGAGACCGCGGGCGGTGGTCCCCGCTGATTGCCGCGAAGGTATCGCGACGCCCTTCCTGCGGCCGGTGCCGCGCATCGCGGCCGCCCCCGTGTCGTGATCGGCGTGTTCGTCGGCAGGGTCATCCGGTGCCGGCAGCCGGAAATCGCGCTGTCGCTGACCGGCCGAAGGTGCGGGCGCTGAGAGTCGTGGCGGAGCCGGCGCCGAGTCCCGCCGACCTGACGGCTCTGGAGGCCAGCGAGCGTCTGGCACGCGGTGAGCTGAGCGCGGTGGCGCTCACCGAGGCCTGCCTGCAGCGCATCGGCGAGCGCGAGCCGCAGATCGGCGCCTTCTCCTTTGTCGACGAGGAGCTCGCGCTGGCGCAGGCCAGGCAGGCGGATGCGCAGCGGGGGTCGGGTCGACCCCTCGGGCCGCTGCACGGCGTGCCGGTCGGCATCAAGGACATCATCGACACCGCCGACATGCCCACGGAGAACGGTGCCGCACTCGACGCCGGTCGCCGGCCGCGGCGTGACGCCACCGTGGTGGCTCGGCTGCGGGCCGCCGGAGCGGTCATTCTCGGCAAGACGGTCACCACCGAGCTCGCCTATCGACGCCCCGGCGCGACCCGCAATCCCCGCGACCCGTGCCGCACCCCCGGCGGGTCCTCCTCCGGCTCGGCGGCAGCGGTGGCGAGCACCATGCTGCCCTTCGCCGTGGGCACCCAGACCGGCGGCTCCGTGATCCGGCCCGCGGCCTTCTGCGGCGTTGTGGGCTTCAAGCCCACCTTCGGTCTGCTGCCGCGCACCGGCGTGCTGCGCCACTCGCGTTGGCTCGACACGGTGGGCACCTTTGGCCGCACGGTCGAGGACGCGGCGTTGCTGGCCGATGCCATGGCCGGGCACGATCCCGCGGACCCGGATACCCGTTCCGCGGCGGCGCCCGAGATTCTCCGTATCGCCCGCACGCAACCCCCGGTCACGCCCACGCTGGGTTTCGTCAAGACGCCTTCCTGGGGCGAGGTGGAGCCAGACTGCGCCGACGCTTTCGCCGAGCTGGTCGCGGTGCTCGGCGGTCAGTGCGACGAAGTGAAATTGCCGCCGATCTTCGAGGCGGGCGTGGCAGCGCAGCGCCGCTTGGCGGTGGTCGGTATGGCGCGCCATCTGTGCCACTACTATGACCGCGGCCGCGAGCGTCTCGGCGAGCCGACCCGTGAAGCAATCGAGGAAGGGCGTGCGGTCGTGGCGGTGGACTATCTGGCGGCGCTCGACATGCGCGATGCCCTGTACGCGGCGCTCGAGGAGATTTTCACGCGCTACGATGCGCTGATCACGCCGGCGGCGCCGGGCCAGGCGCCCGTGGGTCTGGACCACACCGGCAGCCACGCGTTCTGCGTGCTGTGGACGCTGACGGGCGTGCCCGCCGTGACGCTGCCGCTGCTCGAAGGCGTCGACGGCATGCCGGTGGGGGTCCAGGCGGTGGGAGCGCGGGGCGAAGACGGCCGCCTGCTGCGCACGGCCCGCTGGCTGACGCGGACGCTCGCCGGCGTGTGCTGAGCGCGAGGCGCAATGTAGGGTGCTTACGAGGAGCATGATGACAGGCGGCACTGCCCTGCGGATTGGCGGCCCATTGATCTCGGTGCGTGCTTTCTCACCAAGCGAGCCCGAGAGGATCACCGTCTTCGCCGTGGTGATCCCGCCGGCGGGTCGGGGATTGCCGGACAGCGTTCTTCGTCGAGTGCAACGACGACACGCCGTGTGTGCCGTGCCGTGCGGCGACATCGTGGGCATGGGGCGGCCCCGATGACGCTCGCCGCGCTCGGGGCCGCGGAGGCGGCCCGCCGCATCCGCGAAGGCGACATCACGGCCGAAGAACTGGTCGCGGCCTGCCTCGAGCGCATCGAGCAGCGCGAGCCGAGCGTTCAGGCGTGGACCTTTCTCGATCCGGAGCTGGCACTCGCGCAGGCGCGTGCTCTGGACGCGCGGCAGCGCAGTGGGCGCGCGCTCGGTCTCCTTCACGGCCTGCCCGTCGGCATCAAGGACATCATCGATACCTGCGACATGCCGACCGAGTGTGGCTCGCCCGCTCTCGCCGGGCTCCGGCCCATGCACGACGCCACCGTGGTGAGCCGCCTGCGCGAGCAGGGGGCGGTCATTCTCGGCAAGACCGTGACGACGGAGTGTGCCATGTACTGCCCGGGCAAGACACGCAATCCTCATGACCCGGCGCGCACGCCCGGCGGATCGTCGAGCGGTTCCGCGGCCGCCGTCGCCGCCGACATGGTCGCGCTCGCCCTCGGCAGCCAGACCAACGGCTCGGTGGTGCGGCCCGCAGCCTTCTGCGGCGTCGTCGGCTACAAGCCCAGCTTCGGCTGTGTGTCGCGCGCGGGTGTGCTGCTGATCAGCCGGCGCCTTGACCAGATCGGTGTCTTTGCGCGTTCCGTGGCCGACGCGATCATGCTCGTCGAAGCGATGGCGGGCCAGGATCCCGCCGATACCTCGACGCGGCCGGTGGCTCGGCCCTGGCTCGCCCAGCCGGCGGCGGATGCGCGCCTGACGCCGCGACTCGCGTTCGTCAGGACCCCGGTGTGGCAGCAGGCCGACGCGGAGGTGCACGAGGGCTTTGCGGCGCTGTGTCGTTCGCTGGACGGGGCCGTGTCGGAGCAGGCGCTCCCAGATGCGTTCGACGCGGCGATTGACCATCACCGGGTCATGATGGAGACCGACATCGCCTACAATCTGGGGGCAATCGCCGAGCGCGCGCCGGACGCCATCAGCGCCAGCCTGCAGGGTCAGATCGAGCGCGGCCGCGCCGCGTACACGTCGCATGATTACCTGGCGGCTACCGAGGCCGTGGGGCTGCTCAACAAGAGCCTCGAGCCGCTGTTCGCCGAGTACGACGCGATCCTGACGCCGGCGGTGACGGGCGCCGCGCCGGTGGGGCTCGAGTCCACCGGGAACCCGGTGTTTTGCACCATCTGGACGCTGCTGGGTCTGCCCGCGGTGACCCTGCCGCTGCTTCGCGCTGGCGACGGCATGCCCATCGGCGTACAGTTGGTCGGGCACTACGGCGACGATGCCCGGTTGCTGCGCGCCGCGAGCTGGCTGACGGCCGCCGTGGGCACACCGTGACCGCGTTCGCTGAGTGGCGCGAAGCGGGCGACGGCGGCGGGCCGGCCCGCGCGTGTGCACTGAGGCCAGGATGAACGCTGAACCACAAAAGACGTCCCCAAAGATCGACGTGGATGCGCGCGAGCTAGCGGCCGAGCTCGCCGTGTCGCTGGGACGCGGCAGCGTTCTGGTTGAGACCGACGAGTTGCGCCCGTACGAGTGCGACGGCTTGACCGCGTTTCGCGCATTGCCGCTGCTGGTGGCACTGCCGGAAACCGTCGAGCAGGTGCAGCACGTGGTGCGCACATGTGCACGCCATGGGGTGGCGGTGGTTGCGCGCGGCGCCGGCACCGGCCTGTCCGGCGGTGCGCTCCCGCTCGCCGACGGCGTGCTACTCAGCCTCGCCAAGTTCAACCGGGTTCTCGAGATCGACCCCGTGAGCTGCACCGCGCGGGTGCAGCCGGGCGTGCGCAACCTCGCCATCTCCGAGGCCGTGTCGCATCTGGGCCTTTACTACGCGCCGGATCCGTCCTCGCAGATCGCCTGCTCCATCGGCGGCAACGTTGCCGAGAACTCCGGCGGCCTGCACTGCCTCAAGTACGGCCTCACGGTCCACAACGTCCTCGCGCTCCAGGTGGTCACGGCCGACGGCGAGCTCGTTCGCATCGGCTCGTGCGCGCTCGACTCACCGGGCTACGACCTGTTGGCGCTGATGCACGGCTCCGAGGGACTGCTCGGCGTCATCGTCGAAATCACCGTCAGGCTGCTGCCCCAGCCCGAGGCGGCGAAGGTGCTGATGGCCTCGTTCGACGACGTGACCGCCGCCGGCGACGCCGTCGCGGCCATCATCGCCGGCGGCATCATCCCGGCCGGTCTCGAGATGATGGACAAGCCCGCTATCCGCGCAACAGAGGACTTCGTGCACGCGGGCTACCCCGTCGAGGCCGAGGCGATTCTGCTGTGTGAACTCGACGGCACGCCCGCGGAGGTCGACGAGCAGATCGAGGCGGTCGAGGGCGTGCTGCGGGCGCAGGGCGCGAGCGATATTCGCGCGGCTCGCGACGACGCCGAGCGACTGCGGTTCTGGTCGGGCCGCAAGTCGGCGTTTCCGGCCGTCGGCCGCATATCGCCGGACTACTACTGCATGGACGGCACCATCCCGCGCCGGCACCTCGGGGCGGTGCTGCGCCGCATCGGCGAGCTCTCGCAGGCCTACGGGCTGCGCATCGCCAATGTCTTTCATGCCGGCGACGGCAATCTGCACCCGCTGATACTTTACGACGCCAACGTGCCCGGCGAGCTGGAGCGGGTCGAGGAGTGCGGCGGCAAGATTCTGGAGGCATGCGTCGAGGTGGGGGGCACCATCACCGGCGAGCACGGCGTCGGCGTCGAGAAGCTCGACCAGATGTGCGTGCAGTTCGGCAAGGCTGAGCTCGCGCAATTTCACGCGCTCAAGGGCGCCTTCGATCCGCGGGGGCTGCTCAATCCCGGTAAGGCCGTACCGACGCTGACTCGTTGCGCCGAGTTCGGCGCCATGCACGTCAGGGGAGGACGGCTTGCGTTCCCCGAGCTCGAGCGCTTCTGAGCGTGTGCGGGCGGTCGCGGCCTCGCGGGCCCAAAGTGGGCGTGCTGCGTGGGCGGCCGGCTAGTCTCACCGCACGGCCGTGAGCGACGACCAAGACATCACGGAGGAACTCCGGCAGGCGGTGGTCGAGGCCGCCGCGCAGCGGCGTGCCCTGCAGATCGTCGGCGGCGGCAGCAAGTCGTTCTACGGCCGGCAGCCCGAGGGGGCGCCGCTGGCAACCGCAGCGCACTCGGGAATCATCGCCTACGAGCCCACCGAGCTGGTGATCACCGCACGCGCGGGAACGCCCATGACCGCCATCGACGCGGCCCTGGCCGCGCACTCGCAGGAGCTGCCCTTCGAGCCGCCGCACTTCGGCGGGGCGGCGACCCTGGGCGGCACCGTGGCGTGCGGCTTCTCCGGGCCGCGCCGTCCCTACGCCGGGGCGGCCCGGGATTTCGTCCTCGGGGTGCGCATCATCAGCGGCGCCGGTGAGCGGCTCACGTTCGGCGGCCAGGTCATGAAGAACGTCGCCGGCTACGACATCTCGAGGCTGATGAGCGGCGCCCTGGGCACGCTGGGCATATTGACCGAGGTGTCGATCAAGGTTGCACCAAGGCCGAGGAGCGTGCTCACCCTGACGCTGGAGCTGGATGCCGCGGCGGCCATCGAGAGCGTGAACCGGTGGGCGGGGCGGCCGCTGCCGCTCTCGGGCGCCGCCCACGCGGATGGCGTTCTGCGGCTGCGCCTCGCGGGCGCCCCCAGCGGCGTCGCCGCCGCGCGCGCGCGCATCGGCGGTGAGGAGGATGCCGAAGGCGACCGTTTCTGGCATGCGCTGCGCGAGCACACGCTCCCGCTACTGGGCGGTGGCGGGTTGTTGTGGCGCATCTCGGTGCCCGCCGCCACCCCGCCGATGGAGCTGCCGGGAGAGTGCCTCATCGACTGGGGCGGCGCCCAGCGCTGGCTCAGGACCGAGGCCGACGCGGATGCGGTGCGTCGGTGTGCGACCGCCTGCGGAGGCCACGCCACGCAATTCCGCGGCGGTGATCGCGGCGGTGAGGTTTTTCAGCCGTTGCCGCAGCCGCTGATGGTCCTGCACCGCAACTTGAAACGGGCTTTCGATCCACAAGGCGTACTCAATCCGGGAAGGCTTTACGCGGGAATCTGAGCACGGTGCGCGCGGCGTGATGTTGCACGCCTCGTTCGGCACTGCGACGGAGACATGATGCAGACGGCGCTGGCAGATTTCATCAGGGACACGCCGCAGGGACGCACGGCAGACGGCATCCTGCGCAAGTGCGTGCACTGCGGTTTCTGCACGGCGACCTGTCCCACCTATCAGCTGCTCGGCGACGAGCTCGACGGGCCGCGCGGGCGCATCTACCTGATCAAGCAGGTGCTCGAGGGAGAGGCACCGAGCGCACGCGTCCGCCTGCACCTCGACCGCTGCCTGACGTGTCGCTCCTGTGAGACAACCTGTCCCTCGGGGGTGGAGTACGGGCGCCTGCTGGATATCGGCCGCGGCGTCGTCGAGGACCGTGCGCCCCGCGGGCTCGCCGAGCACCTTGTCAGGCGTGCCCTGCGCGCCGTGATCCCGTATCGGCGCCGTTTCGGTCCGCTGCTGCGCCTGGGGCAACTGCTGCGTCCGCTGTTGCCGGCGGCCTTGCGTGTCAAGGTGCCGCCGCGGCGCGCCTCCGGTCCGTGGCCGCCGGCGCGCCACGCGCGCCGCATGCTGGTGCTGGCCGGGTGTGCCCAGCCCGCCATGGCGCCCGGTATCAACGCCGCGGCGGCGCGCTATCTCGATCGCCTCGGCATCAGTCTGCTCGAGGCGCCCGCGGCCGGATGCTGCGGGGCGGTGAGCCACCACCTCACGGCCGCAGACGAGGCCCGGGCGTTCGCGCGTCGCAACATCGATGCGTGGTGGCCGCACTTGGAAGCCGGCGTGGAGGCGGTCGTCATGACGGCAAGCGGCTGCGGCGCCATGGTGCGCGACTACGCGCACCTGCTCGCCGCCGACCCGGTCTACGCCGAGCGCGCGGCGCGGGTCGCCGCGCTCACGCGGGATCTGGCCGAGGTCGTGGCGGCCGAGCCGGCGCCTGCGGGCGGCGCGCCGACGAAACCCGGGCTGCGCGTGAGCTTCCATGCGCCGTGCACACTGCAGCATGCGCAGCGGATACGCGGTGTCGTCGAGGGTCTGCTGCAGCGCGCCGGCTACGCGCTGACGCCGGTGGCGGAGGCGCACATGTGCTGCGGCTCGGCCGGCACTTACTCCCTGCTCCAGCCGACGCTGGCGGGACGACTGCGCGAACTCAAGCTGGCCGCTCTGCAGGCCGGTGATCCCGAGGTCATCGTCACCGCCAACATCGGTTGTCTGGTGCACCTCGACAGTGGCGCCCGGGTACCGGTACGCCACTGGATCGAGCTGCTCGCGCCGCCCGCGCACTGAGCCCGGCGAAGCCCCCCGTCCCTGCCGCGCCTGCGGCATCGTGTTGCATTGCAGCAAAATGTCCGTAGAATAAAGCCGTCGTCAGGGCGACTTCACTTAATTCCCAGCCAGCGTGCGTGTTCAGGGAGGGCGCAGCAATGACAGCCGAGCATCCGAAGGGCATGGAGATCGTGGGTGCGATGCCAGCCGAGTTCGCGTCCATACTCACGCCCGAGGCCCTGGACTTCGTCGCCGCTCTGCACCGCGAGTTCGAAGCCACGCGACGCCAGCTGCTGGAGCGGCGTGAGGCGTTCCAGGACAGTCTCCTGGCCGGCGCGATGCCGGACTTCCCCGCAGAAACCGCTGCCGTGCGGGACGCCGAGTGGACGGTGGCCTCGATACCGCCGGACCTCGCCGATCGCCGCGTCGAGATCACCGGGCCGGTGGAACGGCGCATGATGATCAACGCCTTCAACTCAGGGGCCAGCGTCTTCATGGCCGACTTCGAGGACGCCTTGTCGCCGACCTGGGACAATATGGTCCAGGGTCAGATCAACCTCAAGGAAGCCGTGCGTCGTGAGCTCGCCCTCACCACGGCCGAGGGCCGGGAGTACCGACTCAAGGAGAAGATCGCGACCCTGCTGGTGCGCCCCCGCGGCTGGCACCTGACTGAAGCCCACGTGCGGGTCGACGGCGAGCCCGTTTCCGGCGGGCTGTTCGACTTTGGCCTGTTCTTCTTTCACAACGCCGCCGAGGCGCTGGCGCGGGGCAGCGGGCCGTACTTCTACCTGCCCAAGATCGAGCATTATCTCGAGGCACGGCTCTGGAACGACGTCTTCAATTTCGCCCAGGACCGCCTCGGTGTGCCGCGGGGCAGCGTGCGCGCGACGGTATTGGTGGAGACCATCCTCGCCGCTTTCTGCATGGATGAGATCCTCTACGAGCTGCGCGAGCACTCGAGTGGGCTCAATGCCGGGCGCTGGGACTACATTTTCAGCATGATCAAGAAATTCCGGCACCGCCCGGATTTCGTGCTGCCGGACCGGGTGCAGGTGACCATGGAGGTACCGTTCATGCGCGCCTACACCGAGCTGCTGGTCAAGACCTGCCATCGGCGCGAGGCTCACGCGATCGGCGGCATGGCGGCGTTCATTCCGAGCCGACGCGACCCCTCGGTCAACGAGGTTGCTATCCCCAACGTGCGCCACGACAAGGAGCGCGAGTCCGGCGACGGTTTCGACGGCACCTGGGTGGCGCACCCGGACCTGGTACCCGTGGCGAAGGAGGTCTTCGACGCGGTGCTCGACGCTCGGCCGCACCAAATAGCGAAGAAGCGTGATGAGGTAAACGTAACCGCGCAAGAGCTCGTGGACCCGCGCGTGCCGGGTGGAACCATCACCGAGGGGGGGATCCGCAACAACATCAGCGTCGCGCTGCAGTACCTCGACAACTGGCTGCGCGGCACCGGCGCGGTGGCCATCTTCAATCTCATGGAGGATGCCGCTACGGCCGAGATCTCGCGCTCGCAGCTGTGGCAATGGATCCGCACCGCCGCCGAGACCGACGACGGCCGTACGGTGACGCGTGAGCTCTACGAGACGCTGCGGGACAGCGAGGTGGAGAAGCTCGGGGGGCTCGACGAAGGACGACGGCGCGAGGCCCGGGACATCCTGGACAACCTCGTGCTGACGGACGATTTCATCGAGTTTCTGACGCTGCCGGCCTACGAGCTGCTGTCGCAGGCGCCTTGACGGGCGTATTTTGCCGGCCCGGGGGGAGAAGCGGCTAAAACCGGCGCCTTGGGCGCGCTTCGGCGCCTGGCGTCGTCCGCGGGGCGCCTGCGGAACAGAGCACCAGGGCCGCTCGTGTCAAAAATATCCCGGGAAACCCTTGCAATGGCCGATAGTTGCACTATGATTCTCGAAACCAAGCGAAAAAAAACTTGACATTCGTTCAAAATTTAAGATAATAATAATACGCGAATAAGCAAAAGTTCTTATTTGTTGTGAATTCGCGCGCCGGAAGGGATTCGCGGTGCGGATGGACCGGACACAAGACTCCTCCATCCTCCTTTGGTGGTTTGGGCGTGGCATCCTCTGCCACGCCTCTTTTTTTGCTTTTTTGCCGGTTCCGGGCGGCCCCGACCGGACCCCGCCGGCCCGCCGTGCGGGCCTTGTATCCAGGGAATCGCTCCTGTACCATCTCCGCTCTTTTGGACCCGCCAGCACATCCAACGATGAAGACGTACTCGGCCAAGCCAGAGACCGTCCGGCGCCAGTGGTACGTGGTCGATGCCACGGACAAGGTGCTGGGCAGGTTCGCATCCGAACTCGCTCGGCGGCTTCGCGGCAAGCACAAGGCGGAGTACACGCCGCACGTTGATACCGGCGACTACATCGTAGTGATCAATGCCGAGAAGGTCCGGGTGACGGGAGCGAAAGAGGACGCCAAGCATTACCATCGGCACTCGGGGCGACCCGGCAATCTGCACACCGTCGGATTGCGGCAGGTGCGCGCGACGCACCCCGCCCGCATCATAGAGAGCGCCGTGAAGGGCATGTTGCCGAAGAATCCGCTCGGCAGAGCCATGTTCGCCAAGCTGCGTGTTTACGCGGGGCCCGACCACAAGCACGAAGCACAGCGGCCGCAGCCACTCGACATCTGAAGGATCGCCGAATGCCAGCTCAGGAAACCTATTACGGAACCGGTCGCCGCAAGTCTTCGACGGCACGCGTCTACTTGACGCGGGGCAGCGGCAACATCACCGTCAACCGTCGCAGTCTGGACGATTACTTCGGTCGAGAGACCGCCCGTATGATAGTGCGCCAGCCACTCACCACCACCGAACTGGCCGACAAGGTCGATGTGCGCGTCAATGTCGTCGGCGGAGGCGGCAGCGGTCAGGCGGGCGCCATCCGTCATGGCATTACCCGGGCACTTCTCCGGTACGACGAGTCGCTGCGCAGTCTGCTGCGCCGCGCCGGATTCGTCACCCGCGATGCCCGCGAGGTGGAGCGCAAGAAGGTGGGGCTGCACAAGGCACGCAAGCGACCGCAGTACTCGAAGCGTTAGCGCCGGCGTGCCCTCCCGGCCGAGGTTGACGGTGGCCGGCACGCTCAATCACTGGGGGATCGTCTAGCGGTAGGACTGCGGACTCTGACTCCGCCAGCCCAGGTTCGAATCCTGGTCCCCCAGCCAAACGCCCCAGCCCCTGGCACGCAGCCGGACGGCGTCGGTGCGCCGCTCCCGCTGCACCGGCACCGCCCGCGACAAACTCCCGGTTGATATAATCGCCGCCCTTCCAACACCCACGCACTGCCCTGGCATGATTCGAGTCGGGCTCATTGGCGGTACCGGATACACCGGCGTCGAGCTGCTGCGCCTGCTGGCGGGACACCCGCAGGTAGAGATTGCCTGCGTCACCTCTCGCGGAGAGGCGGGAACGGCGGTGGCGGATCTTTTTCCCAGCCTGCGCGGGCACGTGCCCCTGCGCTTCGAGGACCCGCGCGAAGCCCCCCTGACGCAATGTGATGTTGTTTTCTCCGCGACACCGAATGGTGTGGCGATGCAGCATGCTCGCGCCCTGCTCGCGGCGGGCGTCAAGCTGATCGACCTCGCCGCCGATTTCCGCCTGCGGGACGTGCGCGTATGGGAGCAGTGGTACGGGCAGGAGCACGCGTGCCCCGAGCTCTTGGGGCAGGCGGTCTATGGTCTGCCGGAGGTCAATCGGGCGCGAATTCGCGATGCCGCCCTCATCGCCAATCCGGGCTGCTATCCAACGGCGGTGCAGCTAGGATTCCTGCCGCTGATCGAGAACGACTTGGTGGAGCGGACGTCGCTCATCGCCGACGCCAAATCGGGGGTGAGCGGCGCGGGGCGCAAGGAGTCGCTGGGCACCCAGTTCAGCGAAGTGAGCGACTCGCTCAAGGCCTACGCGGTGGGCGGGCACCGGCATTTGCCGGAAATCCGGCAGGAGCTGGAAGCCGCCTGCGGCGGGCCCGTGGGCCTCACGTTCGTGCCGCATCTGACGCCGATGGTTCGCGGGATCCATGCCACGCTGTACGCGCATCTGAAGAGGCAGGTCGACCTGCAACAGGTTTTCGAGGAGCGTTACCGCGACGAGCCGTTCGTGGACGTTCTGCCGCCCGGCAGTCATCCCGACACGCGCAGCGTGCGCGGCGCCAACGTGTGCCGCATTGCTTGTCATCGCCCGCCGCACGGGGACACCGTCGTCGTCTTGGTGGTGGAAGACAATCTCGTCAAGGGCGCGGCGGGGCAAGCGGTGCAGAACATGAACATTGCCTGCGGCTTCGACGAGGTCGCGGGCCTCAAGGGCCCGGCGCTGCTGCCGTGAGGGGTGGGCGTCTCGGCCCGACGGCGCCGCCGGCGCGTGCGCAAGGAGCGGTGGCCTTGAAAAACGGTGCCGGCCGACCCAACATAGGTGTGGGAGGAAGCGTTTCGGCGGCTGGCCGTCAACGGCGTCGGGCACGGCGCCCATGACGCTCGGTCGCGGGTCCGGGAAGAGGCGGCGGCACGCTGCGCCTCGCCCGCTGTGCGCGGGAGCGCCGCGCCGCTTTTAGCGCAAGGTGTACTCAGTCGAGAGAACAGCCATGAGCGAGAGTCCCCCGGTGGTGTTGACGGCCAATGCCGCACGGCGCGTGCGCGAGCTATTGGAGCAGGAGCAGAGCGGCGACCTGAAGCTGCGGGTTTATGTCCAGGGCGGCGGCTGCTCGGGTTTCCAGTACGGCTTCCAGTTCGACGCGAGCCAGAACGACGACGACATGGCGCTGCAAAACGACGGAGTCATGCTGCTCGTGGACGCCCTCAGCTTCCAGTACCTCATGGGCGCGCAGATCGACTTCAAGGACGATCTGCAGGGGGCTCGCTTCGTCATCACCAACCCGAATGCCGCGACGACCTGCGGCTGCGGTTCCTCGTTCTCCATCTGACCCGCGTCCGCTCCGCGAGCGGGGGAGTGAGCGCGGCTGCCCTCATCGGGGCCGCGCCCGCCCGGCGTTGGCCGGCCCGGGCGCTGTGTCGCCACCCGTTATCTGCCCCCCGCGGGGGTGCTGGAGCGGGCTCAATCGGCGAGCGCGACCGCCTGCGGGCTGACCGCGTCGAGCTGGGCCACGAGCGAGGCCGCATGGGCCAGGAAGGCTTCGCGTTTCTCGGGATGAATCGGCGCGGCAGGCGTCTGCTTGAATTGCAGGGGATCGCGGTGCACGCCGTTGACGCGAAATTCGTAATGCAGGTGCGGGCCGGTGGCGAGGCCGGTGCTGCCGATGTAGCCTATGACCTGTCCCTGGCGCACGCTGGAGCCGCGCCGCAGACCTTTCGGATAGCGCGACAGGTGCGCGTAGAGCGTCCTGTAGGTGCCGCCATGCTGCAGCACCACCGTTTTGCCATAGCCCCCCTGATTGCCGATTTGAGCGACGCGGCCGTGGGCGGTGGCCAGCACCGGCGTTCCCGTCGGACCCGCGTAGTCGACGCCCTTGTGGGCGCGCCATTTCTTCAACACGGGATGCAATCGCCGCTTGGAAAAACGTGAGGTGATGCGGGAGTACTTCACCGGGGAGCGCAGGAAGGTTCGGCGCAGGCTCCGACCGTCGGGGGTGTAGTAGGCAGGCCCGCCCTGTGTGTCCTCGAACAGGATGGCCCGGTAGGCGAGGTCGGCATGAACGAATTCCGCGGCCAGAATCGACCCGTCGGCCAGCTTCTCGTCGCCGGAGAACTGCTCCTCATAGATCAGGGTGAAACGGTCCCCGCGGCGCAAGTCGCGGGAGAAATCGATGTCCCAGGCGAAAATCTGTGTGAGCTGCATCACGAGCGCCTCGGACAGCCCCTTGTCGGCCCCGGCCTTGAACAGGGATGACTCGATGAGGCCGGATGCCTGCACCTGACGCACGTCGACCTCGCGCTGGCCCCGCGAGACACGGTAGCCGCTGCCGTCGCTCTCGATCTGCAGGTAGTCCACGGGGCCGAGTTCGTAGCGCAGTCCCCCCAGGCCGCCTTCGCTTTGTATGCCGAGCTGAAGCTTCCGGCCCGGTCGCAGTCGCGAGAGGATCTCGGCGCCCTTGAGGCCGGCGATCTTGATCGCCTCGGCGGGACGCAGCCCCCGCCGGTGGAAAATGCCGCCGAGGGTGTCGCCGGAGCGAATCTCGAGCGTTATCCAATTGAGGGCCGCGCCCGCGGCTTCGACGGAATCGGGCCGGGGAGCCTGCTCCGCCATGGCCACCTCCGTTGCCTTCGCGTCGCGGGTCGCGGCGGCAACGCTTTGGCCCTCGCCGCTTGCTGCAGCCTCGGCGGCGGTCCCGGCGGTCGTTGTGCTCGGCGCCGCGGCCGCACCGGCACTGCGCTTCGGCGCCGGCGGCTCATCGACCGCGGGCCCGGCCGGCACGGGAGCCGTGGCCGCGACCCGCGCCGGTTCCTCCGCGGCGGGCGTCGGCCGCTCTCGGGCCGCCTCTCGTTGCGGGTCGAGCGAGCCGAGGAGGATCCACGCCCCGGTCAGTGCGGCGGCGGCCAGCGTGAACAGCGCGGCGGTCACGCGCCGGGCACGCCGGGCGCGCACGGCGGCTGGCGGGGCAGAGCGGACTAAGTGCTTGAGGTCGCGGGTGAAAAGACCGTTGGGCGTAGTTGGGCGTCGATCCACGGCTGGTCAGATCCCGCTTGCATCGGCACCGATACTCTAGCGAGTCCCGCCCCCTCGGTCAAAAAGACTTGGACAAAGCCGCCCACTTGAGCGACCGGATAAGTACCGGTAATCTCGCCGCTTCTTCTGTCCACGCTACCCCCATGGCCGCAACGGGAACTGCCGCCCGCGAGGCGCTCGCCGTGATCGCGCGCGGCGCCGAGGAAATACTGCTCGAGACCGAACTTGAGGAGCGACTCGGCTCCGGCCGGCCGTTGCGCGTGAAAGCGGGTTTCGACCCCACCGCGCCCGACCTGCACCTCGGTCACACCGTGCTGATCAACGAGATGCGCCACTTCCAGGAACTCGGCCACGAGGTGATTTTCCTGATCGGCGACTTCACCGGGATGATAGGTGATCCCAGCGGCAAGAGCGCGACGCGTAAGCCGATGACGCGCGAGGAACTGGAGCAGAACGCGCGTACCTACGAGGAACAGATCTTCAAGATCCTTGATCCCGACCGGACCACCGTGGAGTTCAATTCGCGCTGGATGGGCGCTATGGACGCCGCGGACCTGATACGCCTCGCCGCCCGTCATACGGTGGCGCGGATGCTGGAGCGGGACGATTTTCAGAAGCGTTACCGCAGCGGTCAACCGATTGCCATCCACGAGTTTCTCTATCCCTTGGTGCAGGGTTACGACTCGGTTGCGCTTGCGGCGGACGTGGAGCTCGGTGGAACCGACCAGAAGTTCAACCTGCTGGTGGGTCGGGAGCTGCAGAAGGCCTACGGGCAGCCGCCCCAGGTCGTGATCACCGTGCCGTTGCTCGAGGGCCTTGACGGTGTGCAGAAGATGTCGAAGTCTCTCGGCAACTACGTGGGGATCACCGAGCCGCCGGCGGAGATGTTCGGTAAGCTGATGTCCGTCAGCGACGAATTGATGTGGCGCTACATCGAGCTGCTGTCTTTCGAGCCGAGGTCCCACGTGGACGCCGCCCGCGAGAGTGTTGAGCGCGGCGAGCGCAATCCCCGCGACGTCAAGTTCGACTTTGCGCGCGAGGTCGTGGGGCGTTTCCACGGCCGCGAACACGGCGAGCGTGCGGCGCACGAGTTCGAGGCCCGCTTCCGGCACGGCGCCGTGCCCGCCGACATGCCCCAGATTCGCCTCCCCTCGGCCTCCGGCGCGTTGCCGCTCGCCAACCTGCTCAAGGAGGC
>JABAOH010001877.1_pt5 | contig 26044 bp, 22 predicted proteins | sample 7062181 | NCBI WGS metagenome assembly JABAOH01 (sample SAMN14538630, study PRJNA623070) | marine sediment metagenome | biome: marine biome [ENVO:00000428]; feature: marine pelagic biome [ENVO:01000023]; material: deep marine sediment [ENVO:00002113]; isolation source: pool of 5 deep marine... | reverse complement strand
TAGAGGCGGGTGGTAAGGGGTAAGGAAGGTAAAAACAGTTTTACCCACGGGTCATAATGAAGCTCATCTGCATAAAGAGAAGGGACATTTAAATCTAACCGGTAAACCCGCAGCCCTAAGGCTAATAAAACTATTGCGATAACAATGATTGGAATTATCTTTTTCACTCCAAAAATCTCCCTGAGCTAAGACTGATTCTTTCTTTGTCTTTTGGTCTCTCCGCCTCATAATCTTGGTAATAAACCTCGATTGATTTATCTTTATACAAAACCTTAAATAAATTTGATCCGGAGGCGGCATGAGCAATTTGTTTTGACGAACCCCAAGTCTCTGGGTAGGCTTCGGTGTCATTGATAAACTCAAAATATTTTCCTTGAGGATATTCTGGATAGGTTGACTTGAAGTAACTATAAATTCTTCTGGCTAATTTAGCTCGATTAACTGAATAATGGTTTTTATAAGTCAAAATATTGGTTGTGATATTCAAAGTAAAGAATAACAAAATAAAAACAATGACCGGCAATTTGTTTACTCTTCCCAGAGAAAGCCTTGCCAGCATTAGACTAAAGCCAACCATTGGAAAAGTCAACTCTAAAGTGAATTTGTGCCAGGGTAAAAAGACGACTGGCAGAAGACCTAAGGCAAAAACCCCAAAAGCAAATAAAAATTTTTTATCAATAACCTTAATATTTTTAATAAAGACAATTAAGAAGCTCAAGAGGGTTAAAGCAATGGTTAGCAAAATAGCAGACGACCAAAAAGGAAAATCGGTGTAAAGACGAGGTAAAATTCTAAAGCCACTCGAGACATAGTCAACTAATAATTCTGGGGCGCCAAATGACCAAAGGGTGTACCAAAACAAGGTATTGATTGCCCTTTTTGGTGAAAAATCCCAGATATAACTCTCCCCCACTGCGGTACCAAAATAAGAGAAGCGAAAATACAAATAAGGCAAAAGAATAATTATAAAAGGTAAAATTCTTTTGCTATTTATCCTTCCTCTTGACCAATCGAGAATCAACAAGATAAAAGGTAAAACAACCGCCGTTTCTTTACTAGCTAAAGCCAAGATAAAGAAAAGTAAGGAGATAAGGGTATTTTTTGTTGATGGTTTTTTAAGATAACTTAATATTGAGAGTAAAATAAAGACCACCATCACTATTTCCTGGAAGGCTGACAAAAAATATATTTTGGTGAAATTGGTAACGGAAATTGAATAGAAAAAGAGAGCGAGAATCGCTTGGGTTTTGTTTTTTAAAACTTTTTGAGCTAAAAGATAAACAAGATAAAGGCTAAAGCCAAAAACAGCTAAGACAAACAAAAAATAGGGTAAGGAATTTAAATCAAACAATGATCGAAAGGCAAAAAAGAAAACCTGGGTCGAAAGGGGTCGATAAAAAGCAGCTGACTGAGGCGTGGGAGAAAAAGAGAAAAAATTTAAAAATTCTTTAAAACTAGATATCTGGGAAATATTTAAATGAAACCAATCGTCACCAGAGAAAAAATTTGTCAAGGCAGGCGAAAAAAGAAATAAAGAAAAAGCAATAATTATCAAAGGAAAATATTCCTTACTTTTGCTCACGAGCATCTCTTTTCTCCTTTCTAATATATTCAACAATCATTTGCCCTACCCCAACAACCAAAAATATAAACGCCCAGATGGCTGTTTTTTCAACAAATAATTCTAACTCCATCATTAGCAAAAAAGGACACATTGCCATAAATATTAATCCTCCGACAATAGAAATTCTTGCTTCAAACCGATGAACCCAAATTGACAAAATCCATAAACCAATCAGAAAAAGAATTGGCGTATCTAAAATTAGTTTAAGGATAAAAATGTCAACAAAAATACCAATCCCGGTTAAAAATAAGAGCACTTTATATTCTTCTAAATAATTTCTAATTTCCCTCATTTTCTTTTTTCCACCCTTTCTTTTGTTAGAGTGTATCCCAAATATCCCAAACAACCAAAGAATGACACCAGCGAAATTCCTATTCCAAGATAAAACAACCTCTGGGGCCAAAATTCAATTATTATTTCATAATTTCCTTGTCCGTCTGAATCTTCAGAAGTAATGTACCAAGAATTGGCATAGCCATTAGCCAGAAGATGGCGCTCTTCAGGAATTGGCTTTTTACCCCAAGTTTCGAAAGTGTTTCTGTCTAAAAAAGCATTTTGGTGCTTTCCTTCTTTTATCTCTCCATCAAAATAAGTCGCCGAAATTTCTTCAAAATCGTTTTGAGATTTGTCTATATACGCCTTCCATTCTTTATGAAAACTCTCGGAAAAAACTAATGTATAAGGTTCCCCTGCTTTCTCTACTTTGACTCTGTATTTAGTGGGATTGATTTTTATAAAAGAAATCTTAGGCGTCTGGGGTGGTTTTTGGGGTTGGTCCGTTTTTAAAACAATTGTTGGCTCGACTATCTTTTCAATCTTGACATTATTAAATCTTATTTTAAGACTATCGCTTTCTTCAGCCTTAGCCCAAAAATAAAATTCTGCTTTTTTTGCGTCCGGACTTGATTCAAAGACCTTTTCCAGATGGTAGGACACGACATCTCCCGTTCCTGGCAACCTCTCCCAAAAAAACAATTTCCTTTTTACTATGCCAACATCTTCAATTAAGCCTATTCCAGCTTCACCTCCGTAAGCAAAATAATCAAAAGTAATTTTATAAAGGAAGTTTTCTTGATAATTTTCTACTTGCTTAAAATAAATAACTGCCTCTTCGGGAAATGCTGGTTCCAGAATGGTGGGAGTTATCAATTTATCTTTCACAAAGATGCTTTCGGCTAGGTCACTGTGCCAATCACTATCACCTAATAAATTTGTGGTTCGGGGTTTAGTTAATTTCAACTCTTGTTCTCCTTTTTTTAATTCAAAGCTTCCGGCTGGAATCCACTTCTTTTCTTCGGGCAAAAAAGGAATTTCTATTTCTCCCCCAATTAATTCGAGTTTAAACTCAGCATCTTTGAGATAAGAACTAAATTCATCATTTTTTATAAATAATTGATAGCTTCCTTCTTTAGGGATTTCAAAATTGTAAATAAGTTTTGAAGTGTCGTATCTTTTTTTTAAATTTTTAATTTCTTCATTTAATTCTTCAAAAATACTCCGAATTCCTTCTCTTCTTTCTTCATCAAAACCTTTGATTATCATCTTTTCCCAATGAGTTTGAATAAAGACTTGTGTTTTAAGAATATTTTTTCTAATAAGTCTTATATCTTGCCAGTTATCATCTTTTAACAGCTCCATCGCCTCCTTCATTTTGTTCCTGTATCTTCCAAGAGTCTTATCTATATCCATCTCTTCCCCCCATTTCTCTATTTCGCTTATTCTTTTGCTGGCATAAAATAATTTTTTATCCAAAAGCTTTTCGGGGTCATTTTTTACCCTTTGCTCATCAAGCTGCTCTTTTTTCAAAACTAAAGGATAAACTAGACCTCCTGGTTTCTGGCGAACGTAGACAGAGAAAACGCTCTCTATATCAGGTATAATAATATCTCTTAATTCTTTTTCATAAACTTCTCCCTCTATCTCGCCCTTAATAAAAATTTCATCCGCTCTATTCAATAAATTCACCTCACTCGATTCCAAATCGCCGTTTTCGTCTACGTATACCTCCAACCTTACTGGATAATTTTTAAATGAAATAATATTTGGCAAAATCTCTTGCTCCCCTTTTAAATAGATCATACTTTCAGGGATATAAAAATGGGGAAGAAATCGTTGGTCGGAAATCTTGTAAAAACTCAATTCTCCAAACTGTTCTTTCAAATCAATATTGCTGTTAGAATCTAAAAGCGATTTTAAACGTTTAGGAAGCCCGGCTTCCTCTCCGACTCCGATCAAGGCAGCCCAATTTAAATCATTCCGATGCAAAATATAGCGAGTATTGAGAAATCTCAATAAATCTAAAGCCGTGTCAATATTTCCCTTGTTCATTTCGCGATAAACAAGGTTTATTAGAATCGTGGAACTAGGTAAATCAAAATAACCAGATGGTCCACTACCAAAATAAGTAACTATCAGTGGCTTCCTTATAAACATTGGCGTCCTGTCTACACCCATGTAACCCCAATTGTATAAAACACTATAAGACAAGTTTTGCGGCGTTAATAATATCTTTGCATCATCATTTATTTTTGATATCTTCTTACTAGCTGAATTCCAGTAAGGGGGAACTTTTATATGGTAACCGGGCGCGGGTCCTCTTTCTTCAGGAAAAATATCTCCGCTAATCAACGAAATCCCATTTAAAACCAACAAGAAAACTATAGTTAAGACCGAAAAAAAAGCTATTACTCTTTTTTGAGCTATTTGGTTTGCTCTCAACAGAAAATCCCAAATTTTCTCAACTACAAGACCAACCATCGGGGCATAAACCAAAGCGATTAAAGGGATAAATTTAGCAAAGGGTTCTCTAAAAAGCACAAAGCCGCGCAAATCAATATAGAACAGTTCACTTAGAGAAACAAAGGGTGGGCGTATACCACGGGCTAAAAAAAGACTTCCCAACGCCATTATTGACAAAAACAGAACCGTTCGTCGATGGGATTTTAAAAGAGACGCGGCGAATGCCAAAATGGACATCAAAAAGCCAGCAATGATAAAATGAGGCAGGTAATACCAAGCGTTTTGAGGATAATAGTAATAAAGTTTACCCTCCATCCAAAACCCCTCATTGAAAGACCATTTCCCCAAAAATCTAAAAAGGTTTAGAAAAGTTGTATTGCCACTTGTTTCCTGTACCCATTTGCCGCTTATATTTCTATACAGACTAAATTTAAAAAGAGATGAAACAAATGAAATAACCCACCAACAATTAATAAGGAGGCTTAAAAAAAGGCAGGAGAGAAAAAACAAAACAAGCTTCTTTCTACTTTTAGATCCTCCAAATATCAAACAAAAAACCGTGTAGGCAAGAATGGGCAAAAAAGCAACGAGGTATATTTGGGGATTGGAGGCAGAAGTAATTAAAAGAGTTGTTAGAATAGAGAATAAAAAAAGATATCTATTGAAAAACTTTTTACTTCGTACTCCTTTAATATAAACGGCAAAAATAATGGGCGCGAAAATATAGCTCAAGATGGCGGCATCACTCAAATAAGTTCTCCAAAGACCAACATAGGGATTAAACATATAAAAAAGGCCTGCAACAAGCCCTCCTAGAGAGGCAGCCTTTTTTTTAAAGAGAATTGAATAAAGATAGTGCATCGAGAGACCGGAAAGGAAAAAAATAAAGGTGAACCATAGTCTCTGGATGGTAGAAATATCAAAACGCAAAAAATCAAAAATTGCCCAAAAAGAAAGATAAGGAAAGATTTTGGTAACCCCTAGCCCCGCCGGCATACCGGCAGAAAATTTGTCCGTCCAGATATAAAAAGGATTGAAGCGAGAGCTCTTAATCAATTCAAGCGGAAAAACTGGGGGAAAATAGTCACCCCCTGCTACTAAATGGCCTCCTTTAGTCCACAAGAAAAAAGGTATGAGTGATGCCCCTAGTAAAACAAAGTAAACTCTGTACTTCCTTAAAAAAGTTAACATATCTAAACCCTAAAAAGTGGGTTTCTTCCTCCCCTCAAAAAATAGTATATCCTAAAAAAGATGTTTTTGACAATCTGCCTTCAGACATGAGAAAATCGTAACACGAGCCATATGATTCAAAGTAATTACTTGAGAAAACAGAGTCAAATCGAGTTCAACAAGCGCTATAAAAACAAACTCGGCAAATTAAAAATTAAATTTAGTCACGGCAATAAAATCCACCGAAGAACTGCTCTCCTCTTAATAAATAAAACTCTTCCTAAAACGAGGGGAAAGAAAATTTTAGAGGTCGGCGGGGGTGTCACTAACCTTCTTTCCTGTTTCCCAACCGCAAGAGTCGTTGGCTTCGACACTTCTGAGCAAGCGGTTCGAGAAATGAAGTTAGAGGCGCAAAGAAAAAACCTCAATGGTATCTTTACCCAAAAGTTTGAAGAAGTTGAGACCGAAAGCCCTTTTGACCTTATCATCCTCTCCCATGTCCTGGAACACACCAAGGATCCAGTCAGGTTTCTGAAAAAATATTTGACCTTACTCAAGCCTTTGGGTTTTTTTGTTATTCTCGCGCCGATAAACGAACCCCGGACTGCTTACCATAAAAAACACCAAACCGGCTATTACTTTAAACTCCATCATCAGCATTTCACCGAAGAATCTTTGAAAAAAACGCTTGAAAAAGCAGGTCTAGTCACCACCCATCAAATCAAAAACAACAGCGCCCAATATTTTTTGGATAAGCTGGTCCAATTTTCTTTTTTAAGAAAAATTGTTAACCTTGGTTTTTCTCTTTTCCCTTTTTCTCTCCATCTTTGGATAGACAAATTGTTTTCAGACGAAAAGCAGCGGCAATTAGGAGTAATTGGTCAACTGAAATCCTCCTAATCTATTTTTGGCAAACCAAGCACAGACGAGTGCCTTTTTTCCCAAACCGCTCCGTGAGACTAAACCGTTTTCTTAATGGGTTTGAGTATCCCCTTCTAAAAATGTATTTGGAGACATAGAGCAGGATCGTGTCAAGCTCCCACCAGAAATCACCAACCAAGTTAATCTTTTTTACCTTAAATCCTGCTTTCGCCATCAGTGAAGACAACTCATCCTTGGAATAATGCCTATGACCAAAATACCAAGCCGGGTCTAAAAAATTTAAATAAGTGCTATGCATCGTACTTATGATTAAATGGCCACCTTTTTTCAAAACTTTGTTTAGTTGCTTCAGAGATTTTTTTTCTGAGCCCTTAGGTAAATGTTCAATTACATCAAACATGACGACCGTATCAAATTCTTGTTTTTTAAAAGGCAGCTTTTCTAATAAAGAAGCTTTTAAAAACCTAAATGAGGGCAGGTTTTTTCTTGCTTTTTTTACACTCTCTTCCTTGTTATCTATACCAACAATCTCGCAAGATATCTTTTTTTGTTTAACTAAGTATTCAAAATTGCCTCCACCGCACCCGGCATCTAAAATTTTTTTTGATTTAACGCAGTCAATGTAATTGTCGACTACAAGTTCCTGGAGTATAGTTGACCTCAAGCTATCCTTGTCTTTTTTAAATTTTGATTAAATAAATTTTCTAAAAAGGTGTAACCATAAATAGCAACGGTGGCAAAGCACAGCGGGGGATGTAGAAACCAAGCAACGTCCCGGTCAGCGATATATCCTTTTATTGCTTCAATCAGAGGCCCGATGAAACTCAAGCAATAAAGAGCCGCCAAAATGAATTCGCTTTTCCTGTATCGACTAAGCCAAATAGTTTCTTCTTTTTTTGTTTTCAAACTTTTTCTTGCCAAAAACTCTTTTCCTGTCCTCACTCTCTTTCTTAAAAACTCGCCTATTGTTTTAATATGATGGTGATAAATTCCATACCCTTTATAATTGCCAATTTTTCTGTATCCCTTTAAATAGGCTCTGGCGGAAATGTCTCCCTCATCAAAACTTTTTTCAAATCCGCCTAAAGATTCTAGAACCTTCTTTCTCCATAAAAACCCATTGGCCCCTACCGCCGGGTATTTATTTTCCTTCACCGTGTAAATGATGTAGTTTCCCTTGTCCTCTTTAAAAGCGCAATTCTTCAATTGACTAAAGCGCCTGGCCAAAGGATACTCTAAACCCAATAAAGCACAATACCTATTGGCTAAATAATCATTTTTCTTTCTTAAATAATTTGACTCAACACCAAAAATATCAGGATTTTCCAATAAGGGAATGAGCAACTTCTCAAGCCAATCTTTTTGAACCACTTCATTATCAGCGTCAAGAAGGGCAATTATTTGTCCCTGGGCATGCTTGATTCCAACCGCTTTGCCAATTTGAGCATCTCTTTTTTTATTGACTACGACTCGGGCACCATTATTTTTAGCAATCGCTGCTGTTTTATCCGAAGACTTTCCGTCAGCAACAATTATTTCAAATCTGTCTTTGGGATAGGTTTGTTTTGTAAGGCTTTTCAAGCATCTATCAAGATGCTCTTCAGCATTATAAGTGGGTATAACAATCGATACAAAAGGAGGATTTTTCTTTTTCAATTTATCTCAATCAACAGTGAATCTTCTAAAGTAACCTTTGACTAATTCCAAAAATCTTTTAATATCCGCTCCTGACCTTATTCCCAAAATTCGTTTGGATAGGTGCTTTGGCCTAACGTAAAACTCTTTGTACATTCTTCCCATTGAATCTCTGAGGTATTTTTTTGAAAGACCAGGGTACTCAATCACGCCCCCCATTTCACCATCAAAATCAGCCCAGCGTTTAACCTTGAGGCTTTTATTTCTTTTGGCTATTTTGTAAAATTCCGTTCCTGGGTAAGGAAGCGCTAATGAACATTGAATGGTATCGGAATCTAATTCCTTAGCAAATTTTATTGTCTGCTCGATTGTTTCTTTAGTTTCCCCAGGCAGTCCAAACATGTAGGCGGCGTGAGTCTTGATCCCTGCTTGATGGGTTAGTTTGAACGCCCTCCTAATCTGCTCAAGGGTTGTTCCCTTCCTAGCGTTGTTAAGAATTTTTTGGGAGCCCGATTCAACCCCATAAAGAATCTTGATGCAACCTGCTTTTTTCATTTTTTTCAGCATTATTTCTGAAATAGGGGTCACCCTCATTTCGGTAATCCAGGGTAATTTAATCCCTGATTTTATAATCGCATCACAAACCTCAATCACCCTTTTTTCAGTGATATTAAAAAGGTCATCATCAAAATAAATCTCCTTGGCTCCGTATTCTTTAATCAAATACTTCATCTCTTCAACAACTTTTTTTGGGTTTCTCAACCTAACGGTGTGTTGGTAAAGCGTTTTTGGCCATAAACAAAAAATGCATTGAAAGGGGCAACCGATGCTGGTTAACATTAAGAGTTGGGGCTCATAAGTGTAGTGGCCCATTAAATAATCCCTGGGGTCGAGCAAATGTCGTGCTGGATAAGGAAGGGTGTCAATATTTTGAACAAGAGGTCTATCGGGATTGCTTTTAATCTGTTTTCCCTGACGAAAGGTTAAGCCCTTTACTTTGTCTAATTTTCTTTTTTTATTGATTGCCCTAGCCAAATCCAGCAAGGTATAAAAACACTCTCCCCTAGCAACGCTGCTGATAAATGGATTATCTTTTACTAGCTCTTTTGCATAAACGGTTGCGTGGGGACCAATAAGGGTAATATGAGACTGATATTTTTTAGAAATTGATGCTGCTGTTTTTAAATCAATGATTCGCGAAGGAGCAGAAGTTTCCATTATCACCAAACCAGGTTTCAATTTAGCAATCATATCACTCGTTTCTTTGACAGAGTAATTTTTAACAGCCGCGTCAATAACGGTTACCTCAAACCCACCTTTTTCCAAAACAGCGGCAGCATACATTAAGTAAAGGGGATATTTAGGAAAAATTCTGGTTTTAAAAAGCTTTCCTACTGGAACAGCGTGAGGCCACCTGTCAGCTGATCTAGCAATGTAACTTTTTTTATTAATGTTGGGAGGATTCAAAAGAACTACTTTCATTTTAATCTAAAGCATTTTGACATATTCTATCAATTCTATCAACCAGGAACGACCAGCGATAATCTTTGACTCTCTTTTTCATTTTTTTATCCAGTAACTTTCCTTTTTTCTCCTTCTTTAATATTTTTGCCAACCCACTAGCCATTGCTTTTGGATTGCCTGCTTTAACAAAAACACCCAAGTTTCCAAGAATCAGTTTCCTATCGCCAACATTACTCGTTAGCACAGGAATTCCCAGATACATTGCCTCTAAGATTTTCAAAGGACAACGACCAAGGTTTCCTAAATATTTTGGGTCAACCGGATCAACAACCACATCAGCAACAGAAAGGTAGTTTTTCATTTTTTCTGGCTGAATTCTACCAAGCCAAAAGATATCCTTATTAATTTTTAAATCTTTGCCCATTGATTTTAGATAATCCTCGTCTTTACCATCGCCCACAATAACAAGCTTCACCTTTCTAAAACTGGATTTGGTTTTAAGACTTTTAAAGGCTTTAAGAAGGATATCCACATTATGACCAGTTGAAAGATTGAGGTCACCAAAATAAAGGATTATTTTTTCGTCTCTTAGCTTCTGGTAAATCGGCGGCTTGGTTGGATTTCTAAACCTTTCTTCATCAACCCCATTGGGAATGTAGGTTATTTTTTTTGCAGAAACGCCTAGCTTTTGCAACCTTTTTTTAGTAAAAGTGGTATTACTAATTACCTGATTGCAAATTTTGGGAAAATTATCCTCAAACAAGCTGATAAGCCAAGACTGAAATTTTCCTTGGGCCAAATTAGTGAAAGCCTCATAATCATCGCAATCAACAATCACTGGCTTTCTTTTCAGGGCTTTTATAATCAGGGTGGCTGAAGCGGAAACAGGCAAAGGTTTACCCACGTAAATCAAATCGGGGTTAATTCTTAGTCCTTGCTGAATCATTCTCAATAAATTTTTAAAAGCAATTATGAAAAGAGAGATAGTGGAATAATGTTTTCTTCCCGTCTTTGTCTTCTTAAAAAACGTTGGCCCAATGAATCGAATCAGGACTCTTTTTGCCGGTCGTTGCCTTTGGCCTTTTTGCTGATGGGAAGGCATTAAAATTTCAATTTCGTGACCTTTTCTAGCCAGTCCCTTGGCAATAGGAAGAAATCTTCCCACCCATGAGCCAGTATCTTCCGGAATGTCAAGTAAGATTAAAATTTTCATTTTTTACGAATTTTAACACCTATAAAATAGGAATGTGTTGGATCAATTTTCTCAAATAATTTTGAAAGTCTAGGGCTAAAAATTGGAAAATAACCAATACCAAAAAAAATTTCAACCCTAAAACCATATTGGCGCATAATATCAACCAATCCTTGTTTTGTAAATATTTTTTGATGAGGAATTATATCGGGCATTCTTTTTTTGTAATTAGGAGAAAGTTTATTGCCTAGAAAATAATTCTTGCTTATATGCTGAGAAAAAGCTTGCTGTCCCAAACTTAAAGCCAAAAGGTTGTGCCAAGAGCTCAAATTTTCGGTGCAAATCACTGCATAGCCGCCTTTTTTTAAAACTCTGTAAGTTTCACTAATAAAAAGGTCAGGATTTTGAAGATGTTCAATAACCTGATCCGCGCCTATAACATCAACAGAACTATCAGATATTGGAAACATTTTATTTAAATCACTCACATAAGTCTCAATTCCTTTTCTTTTTGCTTTTGAAAGTCTATCTTTGTCTAAATCTATCCCCAAAATCTTTTCTGCCTTAATTTTTTTTGCGACTTTAAGAGTAAGTTTGCCATCACCAATCCCCAATCCTAGGAACACTTTACCTTTTCCATCAAAATAAGTAATGTATCTTTTCTCCCTATAGGATGCTAGGATGTTATATCTATCTTTAATTTTTTTGGACAAGAATTGGTTTGCCCCAGTGTTTATTTTTCGCATAAAATAGACCTTTTATAAATTTTCTTTAAATCCTTAGCTATCTTCAGGATATCATAACCTTGAGATGAATTAAGAGCGTTTTTTTTCAATTTTTGTTTTAATAAATTATCTTCCAAAAGTCTTCCTGTTTTTTCTGCTAATTCTTCTGGGTTTTTAAACAACAATCCGTTAACCCCATCCTTGATAAACTCTTTTAATTCTTTAATATTTGAGGCAATAATTGGTTTTCCACAGGCAAAAGCTTCAATAAGAGTGATAGGTACTCCTAAAATTCCGTGCATGGTTGTTAAAGGGTAAACAAACAAATCAGCTGACTCCATTAGGGCTGCCACCTCTTGTTTTCCTTCAAGAAACCTTACATTTTTCTTAAAAGGGACGATTGTTTTTAATACCTTTTCTTTGCTTGCTTGATAATCATAAAAATTACCCCTTTGGCCGCTAGTGGCAATAACAAACACTGCCTGGGGATGCTTTTTTAGCACTTTGGGAATCGCTTTAAGAAAAGTAAAAATTCCTTTTCGTTTATCAAGTAAACCTAAGTAAAGGATTAGGGGAGTTTTAATAGAAACACGAAGCTCTTTTCGATAATCCTTTTTACGATTTTTAAGAAATTCTTTGGTGTTAATTCCTAAAGGAATGCAAGTTGCGCTTTGAGAAGAATAGGCTTTTAGCTCTCTAAGCATTTTTTTGGAAGTACAAATAACCTTATCTATTCTTCCCAAAATTAATTTATAAGAGCCAAGGGCTCCGGTACTGTGAGTGCAAATTGTGTGAATCGTTTCTGTTCCGGTTAATTTTCCTAAAAGCCAGGTTCTATTGATTAATAATGGCGAGGAAGAATATTCATGAATAATGTCAAACTTTTCTTTTTTGGCTAACTGCCGGGCCTTAAAGAAGAATAAAATTCGGGTCAAATAAAAATAAAACCGGGGCAAATTTTTGAATGAATTATTGATATAAAAGAAATCAATTCCATGTTTCTCTTTTTGATTTTTAAACCAACTTTTCCATTCAGGAATCGCCCACTTCTCTATGGAGGTCAGTATAGAAATATCTACTCCTAACGAGGCTAATTCTTTTTGGAGTTCATAAATTGACTTCATCCCCGTCATTTCAACGGCTGGAGGCCAAACTCCATCAACAACAATCAAAACTTTCATATCACCACTTTAATTTATTAAACTCAAACCAGTCACCATAAACAGGCACTCGTGTTCCTTTGGTAAGGTAAAATCTTGATTTAGCGAAAAAATAATAAGCCAGTTGATATAAGTCAAGGCGGCGCTGCCTTTTTATTCTTTCCCAAAATATCTTGATTGTAAAAATGGTTGGGAATATAAAGGGAAATCGAACTGGAGGAGGTATCGCTTTTGCCAAAATGTTCTGCTTGCTTAAAGCTTGTTCCAGTCTGCTTTTGGGAAACATCAAACGCTCTAAACCAATAAGAATTTCCAAGAATTCTTTGAAGGCTTCAATCCAACCGTGCTTTTCTGCTTGTTTAAACACTTTAGCGAACTCCACCTCCGAAGAGTTTTCAACCAGATACAAAAATTCCAGCAAAGGAATGTAATATCTCTCATAAAGCAAATTAAGAACCGTTAATGTCCAATCAACGGTTTTGCTTGGAACAAGACATTTAACGCCTTCTATTTGGCTTTCTCTGTAATCTTGCCAAAGAAATTTTTGGTCTAAAAAAGGAGAACTGTGCCAATAAAAATGTTTGTGAAGGTCAATCCTTTCCAAGCCTGGAATATAAATATCACTTTGGTCTTTGGGTTGATATTCATTAATTCTGGCCTCACTCATTCTCATTAACTCTTCTGCCTTTTTAAAATCCTTGGGATGAACTAAGACATCCAAATCAAAAGTAATGTAAGAAAGCGTTTTCTCTGTTTTAACAATAAGAAAAGAAATTTTTGCCTTGGTCAAAACTTTTTTAACTAATCTTAATGTTTTTTTCAGCTTATCCAACCTTTTATCCCCCTCAACTAATATTTGATTGATATTTTTTTTTAAATAAGGGGTTTGGCTGGCTTTTTTTGCCTGGGAAAGATTTTTTGCCAAGGAATACAAAACCCTGTTTGCCGAAGCTAACTTAAAAAGTCGTTGCCATTCTTGGTTTTTAAAATCACTTTGGTTTAGTTTATACCCCAAAAGGCATTTGAATAATATTTGGCTTTCGTTGGTTAAATTTTCTGTTTTAATCATAACTAAATTTTTGTTTCCTTGGTTATCAACTCAAGAGTTTCGTTTATTGTTTTAACAAGCGTTTTTTCTGTGTTAATAACTGGTAGGTCTTTAGCTTTCGCCATTTTTAAATATCGGCGCTGTTGCCGCTTATAATAATCAAGGCTTGCTTTATCACCAGCTTTTTTTCTTTGGTAAGCGGTTTGAGGAGAAACATCAAAGACCAAACCAACATCAGGTTTGGGTAAAGATAAAAACATTTTTCTTATAAAAAAATTGCTGTAGCCAAGATCTTCGTAACTAATGAGGTAGTCATAGAAATATCTATCAAAGATAATAATTGTTTTTCTTTTAAAAATTGAAACTAAGTAAACAAAGCAGCACTCAAAAAAAATAAAATAGGGCCAGATTTTGAATAAAAATCTTTTCTGCTTCCTTCCAGTGTCAAGGTATTCTTTTGTCATTTCTTTGGTATCTTTTCTGGTTAGATAGCCCCATAAATTTAACAATTTATCTAAAAAAACGTGATCAAACCCAGGCCGATAGTCAACCTTCTTTCCTTTTTTTTCAAGAATTTTTTTTATTTCTTTGGCAACAGTAGTTTTACCGCTACCATCGTTTCCCATGAAAGCAATAATCATAAAAGGTTGTTAAAACTCTGCAAACTAAAGTTATTTAATAAACGATAAATAAAAGAATAAGCTAATGGGTGATGGGAAAAAGAAAAATGGTCCAAAAAAAGGTGCAAGCCATAAGGTAAAATAATCGCCCACATTAGCCCTTTAATTTTAAATCTTTTCTCAAAAATTTTTCCTAATAAAGCAAAAATGGGAATGTACTCCCAGCCATGTAAGGGAACATAGATTTTTCCAGAAGACTCCATATAACTAACAACATCAAAGAAATCAATTGGGTTTCCTTTTAAACCATAATAAGCAAAATAATCAAACCAATGGTCAAGGTCAATAAAAAAACCAAAGAAAAAACAAATTGGGATTAAGCGCCAATTTCGATAGCGCCAATAAAGAAAAAGGGCAATGACTAAAGTAACCAAGAAATGTTGTAGCTCTGAGGTAAATAAAAATTGTTCCATTTTTTACTTCCTTGCCAAATCAGCTAAATAGCTTAAAACTACTTTTCCAGACCGCCAAAAAACCTCTCCTGATTTTCTTTTTTGACTGCGGAGACGAAAATCCATCACCCGGCTAAAGTACTTTAAAGCAAACCAAACGTAATATTTAAATCTGTCCCAATTGGTTAAACCTTCTTTTAACTTACGCCCCACAAACTCTGGCGTCCAAAAGGCACTATATATTCCTCTAACCAAGGCCATTATCTCTTCGTCTTTCATTGGTGTCTTCATCACCGGCTCCTTCATATCGTAACGATCCCAGTTTTGGGTTTTCAGCCACCTTTTTTCCTTACACTCCGTGAATAAAGGTGTTCCGGGATAGGGAATGACCACGGTTGCCTGAAGAGTATCAATCCAACCTTTTTTAAAAAAATTCCGGGCTAAATCAAGAGTTTTTAAAGCTTCTTTTTTTGTTTCCCAGGAATAACCAACCATTACTGTCACGTGGGGCCACAAACCCGCTTTTTTCGCCATAAAAACCATTTTAGGAATTAACTCTGCTTTGAGATTTTTATTAATTCGGTTCAAAGTCTTTTGATTGGCTGATTCTAAACCATAAAGCAAAAAGCGAAAACCAGCTTTAGCCATAAGATTATAATCTTTTTGGGAAAGACCAGTATTAAAGCGCATGTTACAGTCGATTTTAATTTTTTTGTTGTAACCACGCTCCATCATTCCCTGGCAAAATTCTCTTAACCAATTCCCAACTGGAAAAGTACCACTGTCATCCATGATTTCTTTAATAGGATAGCGTTCCAAAATATAGCCAATTTCGTCCAGGGCTCTTTTGGGTGACATAGCTCGATAGTGTTTGCCGGGATAGAGCGTTGTCCAGGAACAAAAGGTGCATTGTCCCCACCAACAATCGCGACCAAACATGGTGTAAGTTCCAGGAACCCGACTGTAATTGCTGTTTTTATAAGCATAAAGTTTCCATTTGGTTAAATCGCGGTCAATAAAAGGCAGTTGGTCAAGATTGTGACGGAGAAGAAACTTACCCCTGGTTTTTACTTGTTTTCCCTGACGAAACCAAATCCCTGGTTCCAGTTTTTCTTTTTTGTTTAAATGATTAACCAGGTTTAAAAGAAGAAAATCATAATCACCACCTGTTAAAACATAATCAACTTTAGATTTTTCAAAACTCTCTTTTGGCAGGGCGGTTATATGGTCCCCTGTTAAAACGGTTACCAGTTTAGGATTCTGAGTTTTAAGTTGGTTTATAATTTTCCAGTGTCTTTTCACCACCGGAGTTTTGGTTTCGATCATTACCAAGTCCGGCTTTTCTTTTTTAAAAGCCTCATGCCATTCTTTGTAACTTTGTTCACCAGCAATCCCATCTAACCAAGCAATATCATTGCCAGCTTCTTTGAGCAATGTTGCCGCATAAGCCGGCACCATGGGATAGGCATACCAAGGATCATGAGCCCACTGAAATTGACGGTTTTGGGCTAAAAAGGGAATGCCTTTTTCAGATTCAAGGGGTGGATAAGCGATAACAATTTTCACTAAGAGCAAGTATATCATAGAAACCGAGGCTAGAAAATGATAAAATCAACTCAAATGAGAGAAAAATTCAATTCAACCGAAGAACTACCACTTAACCAGGCAGCTAGAGAAATCGGCCAGGTCTTGGTTCAAGCTCTAAATATTAATCGTCTGAATAAAGTTGAACAACCTTATAGAATCGAAAGAATTGGTGAGGCGGAGACAAGAGAAAATTTTCCCCCTAGCCATCAAAGCAAAAGGCATTTATTTTGGGGTGAAATTGGGAAAGAAGAAATCGTAATCGAGCATTATTCAGACATTTCCTATTGTCAAGATCCGGATTATTTTAAAAGAATGTACCAGGGTGCTCGAGATTTTTACGGTGGTCAGTCAACAGAGTTCACCAACAAAAAATTGGGCCCTAAATTATTGGGGTGTGATGACGAAACAATGACTTTAATTATTGAGAGATGTGAGCATGACTTAACATTTTACTTTTCCTCAACCGATGAAGAAGAACTGCGACGAATAATCGAATCATCCATTGATTTATTTAAAAAAACTTGGGAGTCTTCAAAAGAAGAAAACAATCTCCACCCCCGGTATGTCAGAGCCTTTCTTGTTCCAGAATACTTTTTTCTTGAGGGAAAAAAGGTTGAAGATTACCTAAAAAATAGGAACTTAATAAGCCTTTATAAACAAACTCAGGAAGAGCTCGAAGAATATCTTCGTCGATTGGAGCCGTTTCCTTTTCAAAGAGGATTCGGTTTTCCTGATGTCCAACCCTCTAATTTGGTTGAAGACAAAGAAGGTAATGTTCTTTTCATCGATGTGGCCAAACCGGAATATGCTTATCATTGGCTTAATCAATTGGGCCAACTTTACCAAGGAGCAAACAAAAAATCGCCCAGCTCACTTTTCACCCAAACCTTGGAAGAAAGAGCTCTTCAACTAATTGAATCTGCACCAGACCCAGAACTAGCCGTTTGTTTGTTTGCTCTAGGAAGAATGAACCGGTTATTAATCCTTTGTACTTTAAGGAACATTGTCTACAATGTTGAAACAGGCCAAGGAGCTCATGAACAAATGATAAGGGAAAATCTAACCAAAATCGGCAATTTGATGAAATCCACCTCTGCTAAAGAGATAGTGAAATAGAGCCAACTGTTAGCCCCCTCTATCAAAAAGTCTTTTAATCATCTTTTCAGTTTTGGAGAGAAAAAGCCCTTAATAAAAAAGCTTCCATAGATAACGTGGGTAAGAAAAATTGAGGGAATGACTAAAAGAGATAGTTTGAGATTTTTTTCTTTAAGGTAGACTTGAATTGCGGTTGCTAAAAGGAGCGCCAGATAGGTACCAAGGGCACTAAAATAAATAATCTTAAAAATTGGGTGAACAAAAAAGAGAAAAAAACCAACGATTAATCCTAAAAAAAACAAAGTCGGAATGAGATAACCGACTCGTAATGACGTTCTTGGTAAAACCCTGGCAAAGTGGCCTCGATGGATAGCATAGCGAGTAATCTGCTTTAAATGAGGCCCAAAAACTTCGCGGCGATGGTGGTAAACTAAAACTTTGGGATCATAGATTATTTTCTTTTTTAATTTTTTAGTTAAATCCAAACATAATTTTGTGTCCTCGCCCGGCCAAAAATGAGAATCGAACCCGCCCACTTTTATAAAATCTTCTTTTTTGACCAAAAGATTGACGCTCGGATAGTCGTCGATTTCTTTTCTAGGATAAACCGCGCATCGATAAGTACCTGCCCCACTACTCCCCAACCAACTAGACCAAACATAACCTGAAGCTTTTTGATGGAGGTTATTATGTGGTGGTGTCAAGGTCGGTCCGCAAACACCAGTAATTTTGTTACTCTCTTTAAAAATTTTAATCGCATTTTTTAACCAGTTTTTCTCTGGGTAAGAATCATCATCTAAAAAAGCAAGAATTTTGCCTTTTGCCTTTTTGGCACCAATATCTCTTTTATCCGCTGGTCCGGTTTTGGGCCAGGTGGAAATAATTCGGGTTTTGGAAAATTTTTCTTTTGTTTTTTTATCAGGGAGAATGATAATTTCATAATTTTTGTAAGTTTGTTTTAAAATCGCCGGAACCGTTTCCTGACGAATATAATTATTTATTTTTTTAACTATGACGATTACAGAGACTTTTGGAGTCATTGATTTTTAATGATTAAATCGGAATCATTGTGCCACTTGCTTTTACTATGGTCATCATAATAGCGAAGGAGTCGAAGACGATAAATAATAGCCAGAGTGTCAATCAGTGCCATTTTCATAGCATCAATTGTGGCCGCGTGGGTTAAATCCTGGAAATTGTAACTAATTCTCACTGGCGCCTCAAAAATTCTTTTGTAGCCAAGCCGATGAGCGACGCTTAACATTTCCAAGTCAAAAGCATATTGTTTAACTAACAGGCGTGGCAAAACATCTTCCAAAACTTTGCGGCGAAAAATTTTCAGGCCCGCCTGGGTATCGCGGATATTAAGGCCAGTAAAAATTCTTACAAAAAGCTGGTAAAGTCTGCTGATGATTCTTCTTTCTAGAGGATAGTTTATTTGGGAAACGGGATGACGTTTTGAGCCAACAATAATATCAGCATCATACCACTCCATATGTTCTAAAATCATCCTGATTCCATTGGGATCGATTTCCATACCAGCGTCAATAAAAGCAACCGGATCACCCCTTGCTCTTGCCATGCCGTAGCGAACAGCGTGCCCCTTACCTTTGTTTACGTCATAACCAATCACTTTGATTTTTCTTGACTTAACCTTTTTTGCGTTTTCAAAAGTTCTATCAACTTTCCCGTCGATAACGCAAATAATTTCGTAATCGTAGCGAACCTGGTCAAGCACCTCTTTAACTCGCTGAAGGTCTTTTTTGATTGTTTTTTCTTGTTTATAAGCGGGAACGATAACCGAAAGCAGCCGCTCCTTTGTCTTTTTTTTCATCATAAAAATGATATATCAAAAGGGTAATGAGGAGCAAGCTGAGAACAGAAACCGAAACCCAAACTACTTGGGATAAATTCTGATGAAAAAGAGAAATGAAAAGAATCTGGGCAATTGCCGCTATAATTGGCAAAATAACCACTTTAACTTTTTTAATTGATAGATAAAAATTTGTTAATAAATAAGAAAAGGAGTAAAGGCTCAAAAAAATGGCAAAGAGCCAAAGGTAATGTGAAGCAAGGAGATATTGGCTACCGTAGAGAATGTTGATCATTAATTTGGGAAAAAGAAAATAAATTCCACTAATTGCCAAACAAACAAGAAAAACTAAGCCAAAACTTAGCTTAAAAAGGTTGGAATATTTTTTGCCGTTAGCGTGCCTTTCGGAAACCATAGGAAACATAACCATCACCACTGGAGTTGAGGCGAAGAAAATTATTTTTCCCAATGTTGCCAAAGCAGCGTAAAAGCCAGCTTCTTGAGCAGGAAGAAAATGACGAACTAAAATAATGTCGGTAGTGTAAAGAGAAGTAAAAGCTAGAATTGAGAAAAAAACTGGCAAAGCATAAGAAAACACTTCCTTGCCCTCAAACCCTTTTCTCTCTTTTTTTGTGCCAATAATTTTTTTAATAAAAAAGAAGGCAACAGCGTAGCTGATAACCATTCCTGTTAATATAGCTGAAGTTGCCCCTAAAACACGGTAGCCTAAATAAACCAAAACCATGGCTAAAATCAACTTTATAGCCACATTGACAATACCAACAATCGCATACCAGCTAAAACGGAGAAACCCTTGCAAAGTGGCTTGGTTAATCGATAAAAAAATCCCTGCAAAAGAAACGGCGCCAATGATTATTAAAAGTATATTTGATTCTAAATGCAAAAAGGAAGCGAGCCAAGGAGAAACAATCAGATAAACTAAAAAACAAATTGAACCAAAAAAAAGTACTTTTCTATTTATCCATTTAAAAAAATAGTTTACCGTTGTCATTTTTTTTTGTCCTCTTAAGGCAGAGACATACTTAACAATTACCAAAGCAAGAGCTGCCATAGGAATACTCAGCAAATAAGAAATAGAAATTAACGAAGCAAGAATCCCATAATCAATTGGACCCAACATTCTGCCCATCACCAGATGGTAAAGATAGTTGCCAAAATTGGCAAACATATTTCCAGCAAACAAAACAGCACTCCCAGCGATTAGTTGATTGTCGATAGAATCTCTTATGAATTTTTTAATAAAATCCATCCGGTTTTTAGGCTAACCAATAGCCTCGGGTAAAAAATAACAGGGAAACAATTAATAAAGGAATGGCGATCAAGGGATAAAGAATTCTCAACCATTTATACTTTTCTGCCCAAATAGCAAGAAGAATAAAACCAGGAAAAAGCGCCAAAGCATAGCGGGGCAAGGAAGAGAAGGTTCCTGTTAAAGTGGGTGCAAGATAAACCAAAGCCATAAAAGTGACATAGGCAAACCAACGCCGCAAATAAGCAAAAATTATTAAAAAGAAGAAGGTTATTCCAGTTAGGCATTCTAAAATGCAAACAAAATAAGTTGACGTGAATTTATCAACCGTCATTAACATTTTGAAATAGCGCCAAAAAACTTGATAAAGCAAAACTAATTTAGTGGCTTTTTCTCCAGCACCAAAATAAGGCTGGCCTTGAATAAACAGGAGTGGATCTTGAAATTTAGCTGCCAAATAAGTCATGTAACCCACCAAACCCAAGGGAATAAATAAGAGGGGCATCAGGTTACTGAAAAAATATTGCCAATTCCGCCTTGATTTTTCGGATAAATTAGATTGAAGCCAAAGTTCAACCAATAAAGCGGGAAAAAGAAAAACTCCAGCCAAACGGGTGGAAGTAGCCAATAGACCAAAAATGCCGGCTAGCCACCAGTGTTTGGTCCTGGCAAAAAAGAAACTTGCCAAGATTAAAACCAAAAACAATGATTCGGCGTAAACAACACTAAAATAAAAAGCAGTAGGAAAAATCAGCAAATAGATAGCTGCCCTTCTGGCAACACTTTTTTGGTAATCTAACCTGATTAATTTATAGAAAATAAATAAAGCGAAAAACAAACTAACAAAAGAAATAAATAAACCTCCGACTAAATCGCGCCCACCAAAAAAAGGTCTTATTTCTTTAATTAGCTCAGGATAAAGAGGAAAAAAAACTTGTTGATAAATACCATAGCCTCTTCGAGAAATATTCAAATAATGGATGCCATCAAAATTGGCTCGGCTCCAGAGCCAACGGGGATTTACGATTCTCTTCTCGGTATAAAGATATTCCCTTGTCGTGGGGAAGTATTCTTCACCCAAAGCAATTAAACCACCAATTAAAACTTGCCAGATGATAAAAACCGTTAGAATAAAAAGAAGAAGTTTTTTATTTTTCTGCCACCACTTTCTGATATACTTTGTAAGTTTCATTGGCAACTTTTTCCCAGCTAAATTTTTTAACTTGTTCTAAACCTCTGGCAATCAACTTTTCGCGCAAGTCTTCATCTTCAATTGCCACCGTCAAGCCATTGGCTATATCATTTATATCATATGGGTCAACGAAAACCGCAGCTTTATTCGCAATTTCCGGTAAACTGGCTTTTTTACTCGTTACCACTGGCGTTCCAGATGCCATTGCTTCCAAAATTGGCAAGCCAAAACCTTCATAAAATGAGGGTTGGCAATAAATGGTGGCTAAGTTGTAAATCACTACCAAATCATCATCGGGAACAAATCCCAAACGGATTACTCCCGGATCTTTGCCATACAGTTTAATTAATTGAACCAGGGGTTGATTCTCAATGTTCTTTCGGTCAAACTTTTTCTGAATTGCCTGTTTACCAACGACCACCAATGGCATTTTTACTGATTTACAGGCTTTCACTAGACCCAAAATGTTTTTATTATAATTAACATCACCAACATAAAGAATAAATCGGGGTGGTAAATGGTATTTCTTTTTAATCTTCTCCAATTTTTTTTCTTCTTTAACTAACTGAAAAATGTTAGCCGCGGCTAAATAAACCACATGAATTTTATTTTTGGGATAGCCTAAAAATTTGGCAATATCTTTTTTTGAATTTTTAGTATCGGCAATGACTCCATTGACTGTTTTTAAAACCAGCTTTTGAGCTCCAAATTTCAGCTTTCCTTTTATTCCCGGAGGATAGTGTTCAGGAAATACCAATGGGGTTGTATCGTGGATGGTAACAACCGTTTTTCTTCCTCTCATTAATGGTAGTGTTCTGAAGAATAAATCGAAGTAAGGGTAGTGAACCAAATCGCAATCTTTGGGAATTTTGTTATCCTCAATCAAAACAACCTCAAAATCAGTTTTTTTAACTCCCTGAAGGGCTTTAACCAGGTGTTTTGTGTAAAAACCAATTCCCCGAAATCGATGGGCAGATTTTAATGGTGAGACATCAATTGCTACTTTCATTGTTGCCTTTTAAATAAATAGCGCCAGTAGGCTCTGGGAAACCTTAGGGCTGAAAAAAAAGAAAAAATAACACCCTGATAGCCATCAAGAATTCCTTTGTGCCTGAAAAGGGTTAGAAAAAACCAATGAATGGGTTTTATCAAAAAATAATTTAGGCACTGAATTGGATTTTTCCCCAACCGGGCTTCTTTAAATTCGGTTGTGATTAAATCAATGTATTGACTATTTTTCTCAAGATATTTTTTGAATGTTGGGTTGGACCAGTGGGTTAAGTCATTTTGGAGCCAGCCTATTCTGCCATTAATCACAATCTGTTCATGAACGCTTTTACAAGGAAAAGATGCTTTGCCGTTCTTAACCAAGCGAATAACTCCATCAGGATAAACACCACCATATTTAAGATATTTACCCAAAAAGTAATTTAAGCGAGGCACAAAAAAGCCAGCGTATTCACCCTTGCTCTTGCCAATTTTCCCATCCCTTTTCTCTACTATTCTTTGATGTCTTTGAAACAAATTCTTATTAGTAAGAGTTTTTTGATATCTCTCAATCTCCTTTTCGTTTAAGGAAGTAATCATTTTAATCTCTTCAGCCAACTTTTCCGTCACCCTTTCGTCAGCATCTAATTGAAGAATCCACTCCCCCTTACAAGCATCAAGGGCTTTTTGCTTGTTGATATGAAAAACAGCAGGATTATCAGTGACAATCACTTTGGCACCATGTCTTTTGGCAATGGCAACCGTTTTGTCTTGGGAAGAGCCATCAACAACGATTATTTCATCTGCCAGTTGGTGAACCGACTCTAAGCAAGCTTCAATATTTTCTTCCTCGTTATAAGTAGCCAGGGCTACAGAAATTTTTGCCATTTTATGTTTCCACGATTCGAAAAGCTACTTCACCATTTTTGAAATAAATTTCCTTAATTATTCTTGGCGGCATAGGAATTTTTCCTTCTTCAACAAGCTTAAGAGTTTTCTCGCTTATTTTTAACTCTGGTATTTCTTTGTCAGTGCCAATGATTAAGACGTTAGCTTCTTCCTTTAACTCTTCAAAATTAATTGACTCAAAATGATATTTATTGAAACCGCGCACAGTGGAGAAGCCAAATTTATCCCGAGGAGTTAACTTAACCTCCTGTTGAAATTTTTCAGGAGGATATTGAAGATAAAAAAGAAACAAAATGTAAGGTTGGTCATACCTATCGGTAACATAAATCCGGTCGTAGTTTTCCTCAACTTCTTGAAGATAGCTAACCAATTGGTCAAAACCATATTCCCAAGCAAAAGGATAAGTTTTCGGATAATGAAGATAATATTGGTGAAGATAAAAGGAACCTCCCCAAAAAAGCATAATCACCACGAGCAACCAATAACCAAAGACCAAAAGTGTCTTTTTCTTCTCTCTGATCCAAAGCCAAATATTCCAGAAACCATAAGCACTGACAACTGCCAAAGGAACAACCATGTTATGAGACCTTAAGGCATGGGGGGTTTGAAAAGTCATTGCCGCCGCCACTGGCGCCATCCCCAACCAAAGGAAAATGATTAACCAATTTTGAGGTTGTTTTTTGATGAGGAAATAAATTCCAAAAATCAATAAGGGGATACTAAAAAGATGCATCTGTCCGGCTTCTGGTATTCGGCTTCTTTCAATCACATCACCGGTGATAAATAAAAATTCCCCTTGGAAATGTTCAAACCAGTTTTTGAAAAAAGCGATTGAATAGCCAATCAATCGATTGTGGATTAGGCGAACTGGCATGGCCATGGTGTCATGATGGTGGCTTCGCAACTCATTAACTCTCCACAATGGTCCTGGATCAGCTAATAAACCAACGCCAGCGAATCTGGAAATCCCTGCTGGCCCAAGAAAATCGATAACTAATGGAGTAAGAATAACAGCCGCTAAAACTCCACTAATAACCAGCCATTGGTAATTAGATTTCTTAAAAAGTTTACTTCGATAAAAAACAACAAAACCCAGACCTAAAATAGGAGCAACAATTCGAGCGCTGTGATAAGTGTAAAAGGACAAAACATAAGCAAGAATAGATAAAGGAAGAAAGGTTGGTTTTTTTAGTCCTTTAAAAAATGCCCAGGTGCCCAAAAGAATAAAAAAGGTGGCGGCATTGACTTCCCAACCCCCTCGAGAAAAATGAAGGTGCCAAGGAGAAATGGCTAAAAAGAAGGCCGAAATTAAAGCCAACTCCTCATTCTCAAATAATTCTTTGACAAAAAGATAAATCAACCAAACGCTCGCAATCGCTAAAATCGCTGACGGCAATCTCACTGCCCAAATATTAAGGCCCAATATCTTGGCAAAAGGCAAAACCAAATAGAAATAAAGACCTGGTTTGTAATCCCCAAAAGATTTGAAGTGAATCGGCCAGGAATTACCATGTTCATCTTTCCCAGTTAAAATCAGCGAATAAGCATTATAACCAATTGCTGCTTCGTCGGCATTAAGTCCAGCTGGATACTGGCCGAGATTCCATAATCTAAGCACCGCGGCAAGAAGCAAAATCAAACCTAAGAAAACAATGTTCAGACGTTTATTCTTCATTCTACTTTTTTTCAACTATTCTAAAAGCCATTCGTCCATCAAGAAAAAGTATTTCTTTTAACACCCGCGCCCCTGGTGTTTGGATAATATCCCCAATTGGTAGTTCAAACTCCTCACCTATAAAAAGACAGTTTTGGCAGCTTCTGTCATCTGGCCAATAAATTCTTCTGAACTCGATATTGTCAATTTTTTCAATCTGGCCCACGTCGCCCCAAGGATCCTCTTTCAAATGAGCTTGAGGCTGATAATCCTTAGGCGGATATTGGCTAAAGAAAAGATAAAAGATATAAGGCTGCCCATACGCTTGGGTAATAATTATTTTATCGTATTTTTCCTTGTTCTCTTTGACTATCGTGGCTACCTCCTCTATACCATAATTCCAACCCCAAGAACTTATTTTGGGAAGATGAACGTAATAAAGGTCAAAATAAAAAATGAAACAAACTAAATAACCACCCACCAATAAAAGGAAACCCAGCAATAAGAGTATTTTCGATTTTTCTTTTAACCAAGAATAGGCCACTGTTATCCCTAGGGCAGTTAAAACCATTAAAGGAATTACCATCCAAAGAGAGCGAAGGCCTTGGACAGCGTCGCGAGTAACCGCGGCAGGAACTGGACCAACAATCAACCACCAAAGAAGAAAATTTTTTTCTTTCTCTTTAATCTTAGCTAGAGCATACCCCACGCCAAGGATTAAAAAGGGAATTTCAATATAATACATCATCCCCATATAGGGAGCGCTATGCCTTGGCGATTGCCAATCGCCTTCGAAAAAAAGAAATTTGGCGGTAAAGTGATTAAA
>JABAOH010019862.1_pt1 | contig 26059 bp, 30 predicted proteins | sample 7062181 | NCBI WGS metagenome assembly JABAOH01 (sample SAMN14538630, study PRJNA623070) | marine sediment metagenome | biome: marine biome [ENVO:00000428]; feature: marine pelagic biome [ENVO:01000023]; material: deep marine sediment [ENVO:00002113]; isolation source: pool of 5 deep marine... | reverse complement strand
AGCGACTGCCCTGGTATGGTCCTGCTTTGAGTGCCATGTCTTTTGCCACCGCCCGTCTGATGGAGACCTGGGCGCATGGACAGGATATTGTGGATGCATTGGGTATTAGACGTAAACCGACAGAGCGCTTGCGTCATATTGCCCATCTAGGGGTGCGTACATTCGGATGGAGTTATATCAACCGTAAAATGGAGGTACCTGACACACCGGTTCGTGTGGAACTCACCGGGCCTTCAGGCGACATGTGGAGCTGGGGGCCTGAAGAAGCGAAAGATATGGTAAAGGGCCCAGCTGAAGATTTCTGTTTAGTGGTGGTTCAACGGCGGCATGTGGCCGATACAGGTTTGGTTATCGAAGGAGAAACTGCGCAGCAATGGATGTCAATAGCTCAAGCCTATGCCGGACCACCGACCGAAGGTCGAAAGCCGGGGAAGTTTCAAGGGAGTAAACAATAGCCAAAGGTTTCCCATCCGTTCCAAAACCTGCGGTAACTCCAACAGATCGGCACCTGCCCCTGATTGCAGATCTCTGGTATGTATCTGAAATTTCCGACCCTTCACAATTGTCTTGATAGTCTTCCCAGATCTTGAATTTAGTCGATCATCATCCAATTAATTCAAGTAACCATGATACAGACTTGAGCCTCACCGGCAAGAGGGGTAAAACCAAATCAGCTACAAGAATCCCTCAAGTCAGGAGGCTCATATGGAAGAGTACAGGAGGAGAGTAGAGCAAGGCAAGACCGTTTATGTGGGCGTGGATCTTCACCGTTTGAAGTGGCACGTCACGGTGATGGATTCGATCATCCAGCCCTGGTCCTGAATGTGCAGTATTTCTTCCGCAAATCGTCAGTTTCGTGATAGGGCGTTGAGGATTTAATCAGTTTATTCGCCTGCTCTGTGGTTGGTTCGGAACTAGACCGAAATCGGAAGGAGGTTTGCGGTCCGGTTTAGCTTGAGATGAGTCTGATCAAATGGTTTCCTTCAAACCCCTAAGCCTTCACCTTTTCAACTACCTTTGCCACAAAATCCTGCTTTTCCTCATCTGACATTCCCACACACCCCTGTTCTATCAGGGTGTCGACCATTTTCAAAACAAAATCGCCCCGTTTCTCTTTAGGTACATTCGGGAGCATCATTTTCAGGCACCGAGGCATCATCTCCATCATGTTGATCCCTTCCATCATCTTGGGCATCATTTCGGCCATCATCTTCTTTTTGTCATCCACTGTCATATCACTAAAGAACCTGTCCATCATCTTACCCATCATCTCATCTTTCTCTTCTTTACTCATTCTCCCCATCATAAATCCCATCATCGTATTCATCATTCCCATCTTATTTGCCCTCCGTCCAAATTATTTCATTTGTGAACGACGATCACTGGCGCAGGCGGGACGCACTCGGTAAACCCGCTACAAGTTGCCGGTGAGCCTGGAAATAGGCATCGACCTCGGGCGGGACCGAGGTAAACCGAACCAATTGGGTCAGCTCCTTTTTCCCAGAGCGCTCGATCACCTTCCCGTAGAAATCCCTGGCCGACAGCTTCTCATCCACATCTCCCAGGTTCATCTTGAGGTTGGTAAGCATCTCAAGGGGCCTGTCTAAAATGATCTCAGCACACTTATTTGAGAGCCGGACCACAGAGCCCTTGAGCCCTTTCTTCCCGACGTCTTTACCTTCAAGGGCCGTATACTGTAAGGGAATCTGACGGGCTAGGGTGACAAGATCTGGGTCCCTTCCCTCAAGGGCGAGGTTGTACTGTCCAGCAATGCCGCCCACTTCGTAAATCCTGAGGGGTGTTTCTGCTCCTTTGGGAAGAACCTCCCGCTGAGCGTCGATGCGCAAAACCTCACCCGCTTCTTGGCGCACGGATTCTGAGATGAGGACCTGGCCACCCACGCTGTAGGACTCGATGCGGCTCGTCATGTTGACGCCGCTCCCGACCACCGTGTACTTGCTTCTCTTGCTCGAACCGATATTACCGACAATCCCCTCGGTCTCGTTCAGGCCGATTCCCATCTCCAACTCAGGCAAACCCTGTGCACGGTTCTGTTCGTTCACCTCCCCCATGGCATTTTGCATCGCAATGGCGCAGGCGATGGCCCGCTGAGTCCGATCTGGCATTTCCTGTGGCGCGCCAAAAATCACCAGCAGCGCGTCACCAATGATCTCATTGATGGTGCCCTGGAATTTGAGGACCACATCCACCATGACGTCAAAGTAAGCGTTGAGCATTTGAACCACCTGTTCTGGTGCGAGACGCTCAGAGAGGGCCGTAAAGCCCCTCAGATCCGTCATCATGATGGTCACCTTCCGCTTCTCACCCCCCAGTTCCAGAGCCGAAGGGTTCTCGATAAGCGAGGTCATGACCTCGGTCGAGAGGTACCGGCCGAACATCTTCTTGAGAAGGGCGCTCATCTCCGCCAGCTTTTTACGCTCCTCCGCGAGACTGTCTTCCGTTTTATCCATAAAACGTCTTCCAAACATCGTGAGGACAATAAAGACCATGAATACAACATACAGAAGCACTTGATTACGTGCATCCAGAACGGACTGATCTGGCAGATAGGCAGGCTCTACATATTCATAAAGAAACAGGATCGCAATGTAACAGACAAAGCCAAAGATAATTGTTATGGTCATCAATCTCTTTTCTTTCCTTGGGAAGATAAGAAGCGTATAAGCTATGGCGGCGAAAAAGAAGTAGTGATCCACAACGCTGCTGCCGCTCAGGGAGTATAGAATCAGGGCTTGGACGTAATAAAGGGACATGCCGTAAATTCTGGCTGCATTATACCGACCTAATCTGTTAAACACATAAACCAACAGGCACAGAACCACCCCAGAGATTTGGACCATGGGTTCGATAAGGGGAATTTTTTCATCAGTCAGGCCTTGAAAAGAATAGGCTAGATTTATCACCACAAATAGTAAGAAACCCATGTTCAATAAACGGATATGCTTTGCTTCTTCGGGCCTTACATCCGGAGTAATGCCGATCTCCCCGATGGCCCAAAAGCCTCTACCAACCATTCTCAAAATTGCCATGGCATACCCCTTTCACATGGTACAATGTTTCCCATCGGGCCCCTCAGTAACGTTTATCGGGTACTGGTCTTCTAGCACAAAATAGAAAAGCCTCCAGGGAGCCATCAAAACCCCCTGAAGGCTTCTTATGGGCGCCTTCTGGTATCGTTGCCTCATGACTTCCTCCAGAAGGTTAGTGATGTCTCGTTAGCTGGTCATAGGTGTTACCCTCTGTATATCATATGGGGCACCGAGTGACAAATGGCGAACAGGGTCATCTTCCCGGGCGTGCTCTTGGCCAGAAATCATAGTCGATGAAGGTTAACCCCTTCACCGATCCCCGAGCTCTATCTCACTGGGTGTCACCTCGAATGTCGGTTACTGAACTCACCACCTAGATTAGAGATCTTCGATCGTTCTTAAAGACGGCTCTGTAAACTTCTCCCATAGTGAGTCTTAAGCCCTGCCGATAGGCATCTTCCCATCTCTTCGTCTTATCAACCCACCCCTGTGTGGTCGTTCCTGGTGGTATATCATCCCAAACAGGTTTGTTGGGATAGTTAATAACAATATCGCCGTCCACATACTTCATGTCTGTCTCATCCCACCTGGCCTGTTTGAGTTGCATGGCACTCCTGTATCCGAGCCTCATCAGGGTCATCAGCCTATTTCTGCCTCCACCAGCGGCCAAACACGCTGCACTCGGTAGGAAATGGATCCGAACAGGACCCTCTGTGACGAACTCGGAAAGATACTTGCCTTCTATTAATCTGTTTCTTGTAATCCAATCTATTTTTCCTTTTGGCCCCTCGAAATCCTTGCGTAGGGAACGCATGTCGGCGATATGGCTACCGTGTTGATCGAGATGTTGACCGTAGGGCACGAGTCTTACCTTTTGTCCATCCGTTGTGAACATGAAGTCCTTTGCGCCGGGCAGGCCACTCTTTAATGCGAGCGCTTTGAAGAGATTGTATTCCGGGTATCTTATGTTGCAATAGGTTCCGTAGATTACTCTAAAAAGATATCCAATTCCTAGCTTTTCTTTGATAATATTGAGCTGTTTCCTATTCATAGGAGGTTTTCTTCAAGAATGCGATAGAGACGCTTCCTCATTCCTTCATAATTCAACATTCGGGCTTTACCGCCACGATCGGTTTGGACCCAATATATGTCACCTTTTAACTTCTTCAGATCTTTATCATCGACAGTTTCGTCATGATCTACGATGATGGGGAGGACCTGTACGATTCCTTTCGCCTCTAAATCAGGCAGAAAGGATTGTATTTCTTCCTCATAGATTTTGAGACGGGTTTTGACCCGTTCCACCCGATCACTCAATCGCCTTATCAGTTTATGTCCGCATCTATCGCAGATTCCCTCCACCGTGGGCGGGTCAAAATCACTGTATGTGGTTTTACATTCGATGCAGGAGCGCCGATTGAAAAGCATGATACCATCTATGAGAAAAGCCTTCGGTACATCCAGCAGGAATGCAATATCGAGGTCTATTTCTGATAAGAGCAGATCTGCCTGTGCCTTTGTCCTCGGAAATCCCTCCAGTACAAAACCGCGTTGCTGACAATCAGTCCGATTCAGATATTCCATAACTATCGGAAATACGATATCATCAGGAAGAAGCGTCCCTTTCTCCGTGGTCTCGACAACCCTCAGGGATAGTTCGGAGGGCGGATCCGTGCGCACTTTTTCTCTCAAAATAGCCCCCAGCCCAATATGAACCAAGCCTAAGGCCTCTAAATCTTTGGCTCTGTTCCCTTTGCCGCTTCCTGTTGGTCCCAAGAGAAGGATTTTCTTACCTTTTATTGCAGATTTCAGTTTTTCTAGAATTTCCATTACCCGCCTTTTTCAGTCTTCTCTGGTATTCAGAATATTTGTTGTAGGGTATCCAGAAGATTATCATAGGTGCTAATCGTGATATCAGCAGAGTTACTATCTTTGTACCGATCATTGATACCGGCAAATAATATGGCCCCCATTTTTGCCTCTTTTGCGCCAACAATATCTGAATACTCTGAATCTCCAATATGAACAGCCTCTTCCGGGGAACAGTGTAACTTCCCCAGAGTGTATTCGAATATCTGTTTGTGGGGTTTGGCGATACCCGCCTCATCGGAGAATGTGAGATGCGAAAAGTATTGGGTAAGACCGTATTCTTCGAGCAAGTGCCTCACCGTCTCACCTGAATGCCATCCCGTATTACAAATGACGGCTAACCCATAGGTTTTGGATAATACCTTGAGTACGTCTTCTACACCCGTCACCACAGGTGGCGGATAGTCCAGAGCAATCCGGTCGCAGTAGTCTGCTATTCTGTCTATGTCGGGGGCTGGCATACCAATTTGAGCAAGCTGCACGATATTTTTCACCCTCATCCTACTGTTTTGGGTTTTTCGGTGCTCAATTATATGGTTCTCGAATAGTTTACCTTCTTTCAGGAAGAGATCATCAATCTCACTTTCAGTTATTGGAAAGTCGTTCTCATTGAAGATTTGCCGGAAATACTCCTTTTTCTTGTTGGTCCTGCTTGGGTCATCAGCTAGCAGCGTGTCCCAACAATCAAATGTTATCGCCTTTACCATTTGAAGACTCCTTCCCTTTTTGGGTCAGCCAAATTTGAATTGAAAAGGTCACGCGTTAACGATCAGCCATGGGCCCGGGTATTGAACTCGAAGGGCTCTCAGTGGACTGCGACACTTGGCGGCTATAATATTGACGTGCCAGGGAGTTTAGGACCCCTGTGCATGGCGGCTTACCTGCCTTGGTAAGGGGCTATTTCAATGCCGAGAATTTCCTTTGGAGTACCATATTTGTTTCACTTACTCAACAACATCCCCAAGGAGGCAAATTTCGAGGTCATCTTTAGCGGTTTTCGATGCCACCTCTGAACCGCGATTGCACCGTGCACTGAAGATGGTTCCATATGCCTGGGGTTACAGGAAAGGGGCTACAATCGCCTGGTAAGCCTGTCTGAACGGGCTGGAATCACGCCGGTTGTCTGTTCATGAATGAACTTGGACATGCCTGTCCATCGGTGCTCAGGAAGGAGTAGGATTGAGAAAGCCAAATGCCTCTGCCCAGAAAAGAAGACACAGCTGCTTTTTTCCTTGTTATTGAGGGTCGAGTTTATGAATCGACGGGAAGCCAGTTCCTTGAAGGTATGTTCAAGGAGAGAAAACTTGTAGCCTTTGGGAAAAACAAATCACCTAAAACGAAACCTGTCCCTTTCCTCGCTGCGGTTTAAGCTTAAGGAATTGATACCGGTCGGCAGAGTGAAGCGTAACGTTACGGATTTCGGTCCCCTGAAGGACGGTGAGAGGCACGTCAACACCTGCAGCACCAAGGGCCCAGACATTACGGTAGAAATCGGCAAGTCCCTTTATGGCGACCTTGTTTACGGTGAGGATCACGTCATTGGGTTGAACACCGGCCCGTTCTGCAGGACCTCCAGCGGTAACTCGAAGAACGAAAACCCGCCCTCTAGTCTCTTCCGCGTGTAAACCCAACCACGGTCGTGGCGGTTCCTGAGACCGGCCGGATGCCATCAGATCTGGGAGAATCGGTTTGAGGCGATCGATAGGAACAAACATATTGCAAGGGATTGCACCCAGGCCTGGGATCACCACTTGAGTGAAAAGAGAACCAATGCCCAAAAGACGGCCTTCGCGGCCTATCAAAGCTGCTCCGCCATAATTGGGATAAGGGGGGGTGGTAAAAATCGCATCCTCGAGAAGATACTCCCAGTAGCCTGCAAACTCCCTACGAGATATGACTCGAGCACCGTGGACCGAGTCTGGTCCTCCATGGCTCACAACCAGGATCGGGTCACCCTCAGCAACCTCTGACGATCGGCCAAGCCCTATGGGCGTTACATTCAATGGCTCCTCCGTCCGGAGAAGTCCAAAGCCCGTTTCATGGTCGTAGCCGACAAATGCTGCTTTAACTGGCGTGCCTTCCGGCCCAACGACCTCAATGGTCTCCGCTTCCAGGATCAGGTAGCCGATCGTGAGAATGTGTCCATTTGAATCGATGACGACGCCGTTTCCTTCCCGTTCTGTACCGAGCGAACGAGCCGTCAGGGCGTTGTCCGGAATCAGAGCGTGTATCTTGACAATTGCTTTGATTCTCTCCTCCGCGTTCTGATCAGCGTAGGCAGAGACACAGAAAGCGATAAGAACGGCAAAGATCAAAAAGAGGAAGACTTTTTTCAATCGGAACCCCCTTCTCCGTTCATGCCAGCGGATTATGACTCTTTACATACTGTAGCGACAAACCGGTCTGTCTGTCAATGGAAGGACTCCTCACATACTCAGTCCTCTGGTGATCTTATGCGTAGTACCGCCATCCTGGGCTCAGAGGATTTGGTGTTGGACCGAGTTTCGCTTCCCCTTCGACGTGCCGGGATTTAGCAAACCAACCCTATACCTGGACGGTCGAGATGAGTAACGAACTTACAAACAGATCCCCATCTGTTCTCAGGGAGTGTTTCCTACCCGCGGGGACGATAAATACCTTCCCAACCATCAGATCAAGCTCCCCATCCTCCAATACACCAAAACCGGTTCCCTTGATACAGTAGAAGAGTTCGTCGTGCTTCGGATGTTTGTGCAGGGGCACGTTTTGACCCGCGTCAATGTGATAGACATTAACAACAATGTCTCCCTTGATCGCCTCGAGGTCCATGCCGATGCGCTCCTTCCTCTGTCTGACAGTCTCCTTCAGAACACAACCTGACGAGTCATTCTTGATGATGCCACGGATTCAGAATCTGTTTCAACCACTCACGAATCACACGGGCAACGGAGAGACTTAAAATCAAGGTCGAGCTGGAGTATACTGGCCCTTAACCAAGAACGTTTCCTTTGGGGTATGTCATGGCACCCACTCCCAATTACCTCGACCACGTGACCATTGTTTTGCACGGACCCCGGTATTCTGAGAACATCGGAGCGGCTGCACGGGCTGCCTGGAATATGGGAATCTCCCGTCTTCTGCTGGTTGCTCCCCAGAACCTCGATCGCGATCGTATGCTCATGATGGCCACCCATGTCGCAGCGCATCTGATCGAAGACATGGAGGTCAGCGATGACTTCGCTACTGCCCTTCACCCTTTTCAGTACGTGGTGGGGACCACTGCTCGGACTGGCGGTCAGCGCAAGGACATGAAGAGTCCTCGAGAGCTAGCAGAGGAATTGGTACCCATCTGTGAGCGTAATCAGGTGGCCTTACTCTTTGGTCCCGAAGATCGAGGTCTCACCAATGTTCAGCTTCGCAAGTGTCACGCCCTCGTCAACATCCCCACCGCTGGTTTTTCCTCACTGAATCTGGCCCAGGCGGTCATGATTCTCTGTTATGAACTCCTTCTGGCAGGACGAAAGCCCGTTGACCATTCGGTCCCCAGGCTGGCAAATCGGCGCGAGCTAGACGGGATGTATGAGCACCTCACAGAGACATTTACCAAGATTGACTTTATTACATCCGAAAATCCGGATCAGGCGATGCAAAACGTTCGGAGTTTCTTTGCCCGGGTTGGCCTTCGAGCCCGGGATGTGAAAGTAATCCGAGGAATCTGCCATCAGATTGAGTGGTATGTCAAGAAGCGGCTAGGGGAATTGGAGCGTCGCAGAAATGGATGAATCTGTTTAGTCCACGGGTCGTTCACGAATCCCAGTTGCGGGCGGACACTTGATCACGACTCGGCGATATTGTCTCCCAAAATGAGCCTTGGCAACATAGTAGCCACCGATCTCTATACGGTACGCCCCGACGGTACCTGTGAGAATGCCACGGCTATTCTCGCGCCACCTGGCGGATTTCTTCTTGAAATTAACCGCACATATAACACTCAAATCGCCTGGAACTGTCCACAAAAGGTCTGTACTGGATGGAAGAACTGTGGCTGGCATCTTCCCATAGACTGTGTGGGAATGGAAGTCGCCGATGTACTCGCGGCCTTGCGCCAGTCTCTCGAGTATTTCATTGATCCGCGAGGCCCTGTTGAAATCTAGTGTCGAATGGGTTGTTGTGCTTTCTGCAGTCTGATAAGGAATGGCGTACTCCACGATAAACTTGTTCTCACCTTTAATACCAATAAGATAACCGAGCGTTTCTTTCCGAAACACCTCGACCGCAGAGGAGAGAATCGTCAAAAAAGCGGGCAGGCTCAGGTAGGCCTTGATCCTCGTCTGACCTCTCTCATCTCTGTCATTATGACTCGGCGCAGTCATTCAGCCCCGGGTCCTCCCATTTGATTTCACGGGCCCGTTGATGCGTTTTGCTTCATCAGGACAGGAGAAAGTCTTCTCATCGGCTCCCGCTGTATAAAGGATGAGTATAGGGGAGAGGGGCGGATGCGTCAAGGAAAACCATGTGTTTTTGACAGTTCGTCAGTGTCCAGGGGTATTGTTTTTTCGGGTTGGTTTGAGACAATTTCCCAAAAGCGCTATGGTGTGGATGGAGAAGGCACATACGGTCTCAAATCCGAAAAGTTGTTAAAAGGGATATATTTGATTACCTTTATCTAGATTTGTCCTACTGGTGTATGTGTTCACAAAAACCGAGACACCCGGTTCAGAACTTCTCTCAATCCTTCTTCGGCGAGGGCCTGAATGAAACAATCAACGACTGGGGCATTTTTTTCTGGGGTGGTGTACCCGGGTGTTGGGCAGATAGCCTTGGGGCGAAAAGGCACTGGCGTGGTTTTCATCGCCTTAACGACGGGTGTCCTTATGGTTATTCTCTATAGAATTATCATGCGGTTCTATTTGGCCATGGATCGGATCATGCCAGTGGTGGAAGAAGAAGCTTTGGACTTGTCACGGCTTTTCGAGACGTTTCTCCGCACATCACCCGGCAGTTGGCGTGTAGAAATCGCCAGCGTCATATTTTTCGTTCTATGCTGGGCAGGCTCAATTCTTCACGCCTATTACCTCGGCCGAAAGCTAGATCGACAGGCTTAATTGGACAATAAAGGGGCTTGGTCTTTTTTGAATATGATTGTGTCGTCGTGACCATGTGCCACTGAAATTATTGAAAATACTCAAACGGCTGTGAACCCGTTGATGGTGCCATCTGCTGTACAGATTGTGAAATCAGTATGCAGGCGATATGGGTAGGACGGTTGGCGGCTCACAGAACATAGCAACGAGAGTGAGGGACCTTCTTGTGTTATGGATAAATTTTTCACGTTTTGAGACTCTTTTTGACTCACCACGCGTAATACTTACGCGGTGACGGATCAACTCTATGGATACTCGGCGGTGTGCCAAATCCGGCAAATGGACAATTTCCGGGAACTTCAGATGCTTTGGGAGTGAGCGCGTTATTTCTGACCTTTTGGTATGGGAGTTGCTCATAGGAGACAGAAAAGCAGGTTTGGACAGATTTGGGAGCAAAATGGCACCCCCTCGGACTGGAGAACAGGAATCGAAGGAGGATATGTATGAAACCTAAAGCAAAGGGTGCAACAGTTTTCTTGATAGGTTTCTTGTCTATTTTCATGAGTTCATTTGGTATCGCGATTGCCGAAGACGCTCAAGGCCATGGTTCCGGTGAAGGTTCATGTCCCCATGAGCAGACAAAGCAAATTCCCGGCTCTAAGATTTCCTTCTACGAGGACTCTCACGATTTTGGACAGATCCCTTATAACAGAAGGGTCACCTACATTTTTCGCTTCCGTAACACAGGGGCGGAAACTCTTATGGTGGCTAAGCATCTTCGAAGCAAGGTGAAAGAGGGATGTTGATCCCCTCAGGTGGTTGTAGGTTCTACAACCGTCGAAGCTGGTGAAGTCGGAACCATTAAGGTTTCTGTCATGATGCACGCGGGGATGGGCGGCCCCCATCTTTTTCACATCTTCGTCCGATCCTCTGATCCAGACAACCCGAGCAAGATCATTAAGGTCAGGGCTGACATTGTTCCTCTCGAGAGGTGGAGGAAAACTCACCCATCTGAATTTTATTTACCGAGGCATTTGGCAGAGAAGCAATTGCTACTCGAAATCGAAGGAATTGACGCGATTGCCCAGGCTCAAATGGCCTTTGGCCATGGCGATGAATTTGAGAACGCATTCCTGGGGACCTACGAAAAGGCCGTAGGGGAGAAGCAGCTTTTAGTGGCAGAGTTACGGGAAGCGAATAAGGCTGGGGAGGTCCTGGCGAATTTCGTAGCAAGAATCAAGAAAAGTGGTAATTCAGCCAATCCTTTGAAAGAAATAGCAATGGGTGGGAAGTCCGTATATTCCCTAAACGAGGAGAGCCAAGAGCTTCTCTTCTTTCAACATAAGAACTATGTGATAAAGCTTTCTTCGGACTCCTCTGTCGCCATGCAATCTCTGAAAGATGTGTTGGACTTTCTCGCTTCCGAGATTTGAACTAGGCTCATTTCTAGCCAATTAAGGAACCTGGTGTGACCGGCCCATAGAGTGGATAGCTATCAATAAGGAGGTTTGGGGGACGTGAGGAATGGGTGTTAAGCGCTGAAGACCGAAAGGTCTGAGAAATTGAGTGGTTTCGAGCGTCCTCAATTTCCCCTAATGGCTGAGCTATCGAAAGGTGGCATTCTAGAGTGTAATTTGCACAAGGTTTGCACCAGGCCGAAGAGACTTGAAGGGAGGTGGTTTATTGCGGGCTTATCCGCCTCCCCAGAAATGCCAAAAGGTGAACAATTTCGCTTTTAGGATGCAATTGAGCTGAATTCGCAGAGTGGAATCAAAGGGCATCAACAAATCCTATGCCTTTGAAGAAGAAATACGGACTGTTATTGTTCATCATTCTTGTGTTCGGAATTCTCTATAGCCTTCTCTGTTCCCAGCCAAGCAGTTCATGCGTACACGCCCTCTATTCTTTCGAGGGAGGAAACTGCTCCTCCTTCGTTCACACCGACAACGGGCTGTCTACTCTCCACAACCTGCCCCTCGCCGGTTTTCTGCCATTGAGCAATACGTCCTTTTACCCGGGGGGATTTACCGTACATCCTTTCAGACCTCCTCAATTTCCAACCTAATCCCCCAAACGACCTCAGTGAGGGTGTGAACCTCTTGCAGTTGCCCCTGGCCATGGGTGCGTTGGTCCGAAATGCGCGAGACGGGCAAGAGGGAAGATGACCTTTTGAAATCGGTTCGAAAACTGACGGATCTATGGGTGGACGCATTTTGGGTGTTGCTTGAACCGGCAAGAATGCAAAATGAGGTAAACAACGATGAAATTGACCTTTAGAACAGGAAAGACTCTTCTTTTAATCATGTTTGTGATCGTTGGAGCATTTCTGATACTCAATTTCGGTGCAAATTCTCAAGAAGGTTCATCCGAAAAGGATCTGATGGAGTCCATGCAGATTGTGAGAATCATGGAAGAGGTCAAGGCTCCAGATTTTATCCTGCCGGATCTCCAGGGGAAAAGTTTTCGGTTAAGCGACCTCCGGGGTAAGGTTGTCTTAGTTAATTTTTGGACAACCTGGTGATATTGGTGCAGGAAGGAGTTACCTTCCCTGAAAAAGTTGCATGCCCACTTCCGCGAAGCCCCCTTTGTTTTGCTAGCTGTGAATGTTCAAGAGGACGCAGGCAGGGTCAAGAGATTTGCTGAGAAGGAGGGCTTGTCTTTTCCCATCCTTTTGGACACCGAGGGAGAAGTTTCTATTCGGTACGGGGTACGGGGTCATCCAGCAGCCTATCTGATCGATATTGACGGTAAGCTCGTCGGGATCAGTGTTGGGTATCGGAAGTGGGACAGGAAGGAAATGAGGGCATTGATTTCATCCCTGATGGCGAAAGGTTAACAGCCGTATGGGCCAGATTGCCGCTATCATTGACAGCGAATAAGGAGGACGTATCGATTAACCGTCTGAATCTTTTGAGCCTAAACCCTTTGGGTGTTTCTTTGTCATGGTTTCAATCTGACCCATTTTTGTGACCATGATGGGAGGTTAGCTCCTGTCAGGGTTGGACGAGAAGACAGAGAGTCATTGAAAGCTTTTTGGAAGACAACTGAGGATTGGAAGGCCGGCGAAGAAGGGATTGCGACTCGAAAGGCAACAACCTTGTTTTACAGCATCGACCCGGACGGGGGGGTTTCAGGCATGTCCAGGTGTTTGAGCGTCAAAAGTAATAGGTCAATGAAACCAAAAGGGAAACCCCTGAAAAGTCGATCACCCTGTCACTGGCGGTCACGCCGGGCGCACCGCGGGTTTTGAAATCAAATTCTATGTCTCGATAAAGAAGATCGAAGCCGATTTTGAATTGGGATTTCAAGAAATCCACACCAGCCCCGGCTTCCCAGCCAAAGTCATCTTCAAATTCACCAGGAGCTCCATCCCATTCAAGATCCCCGTAGACTCCTCCCCCTTTCACATAGGGGTACAGCCATTCGGATAGTTCGAATGTGAGTTTCGGGCCGACCGAGAGAAATATCCCATCGAGGTCATCGCCAAAGACATACTCAACGCTGCCATAGAGGCTGAAATTATTATAGATTCTAAGACTGGAGGTAAGGCCAACCTGGGCGGCCTCACCGGTAAATGAAAATACCCTGGTGCCACCAGCCTGCGTTTGGATGATTCGGAAATCATGCGCGCTGCCAGAAATAAAAGCACCCGCCTTTAGGGAAAGGGAAAAGGGACTCTTTCGTGGAAGGAGAACCTGCTCGAGTCCGACTTCCCTCCTCTCCTCGGCCCGAGGAATCTCCTCTTCTTCCACCTCGACAACCAATACCTGCTCCGGTGGTTCCTCGATTTTCTCTTCTCTCGGCTTTTCTGTGACCTTACGCTCAGGGACCTCTTCCGTCACTTTGTCTGGTTCTCCCATGAGGGGGCGCCTCTTCCTCGTTCTGAATATCTGATCGATTTCGCCAGCCACGTAGTATGAAATCGTACCGTTTCTAAAGAGTTCTCTGCCTCTTCTTTGAGCCTCTTTTTCATCTTTGAATGTTCCGATGTAGACTCGATACCGCTTTTTCCCGGAGACCGTGTCTTCTCTCAGAAGAGAGGTGAACCCCTCCCTTCTCAGCCTCCGAATCTCACTTTGGGCCTTGTCCTTTGACGAAAAGGTGCCGGCTTTCACGTAGTAGTCAAATTGATCGGCTTCAGAAGGCTTCGCTCGAGGTGCTTGTTCGAGAGCGCGCACGGCGTAGTACGACAAGATTTTTGATTTCTTTAGTTCTTCTGCCTTATGGACGGCTTTTTTTCGCGAATCAAATCTCCCAATATATATCCGATACCAGTTCCCTCTCCCCTGTACCAACTCGTACCGATAGAAGGCCTGTAAACCCCGTTTCTCATAATTGGAAACTTCCATTTCAGCACTCTTTCTATCTCTGAATGAGCTGACGTGAATGGAATAGAACCCATTTTGGGCACGTGCGAGAAACATAGAATCAGACAGGATACGGTAACCGAAGAGAATCAAGAGTAGGGCAACTGTTGCAGAGAGTACCCTGATAGGAAATATCGGAATCAAATCATCATCCCAGCGTGAGTTATTTAGAGCCCCAGACTGTTTTTTGCATCCTACGCTCATCATGAAATCTCGGCACTTAGCCTCTCGACTCATGAGGCGAAACAGCCAAAACCCTCACTCAGCCATCGGATGGGTGCACCCCAGTTCTGCCGCTTCGTGAAAGTCTGTACCCTTATCTCTACCACGTATCCGATGAGTTCGCTTGATTTCTCGGACCGGAGAGATTCTTCTGAAATGCCCAGGATGCGTCTCGTGGCAAGACACGCTGATGCCGTGAGTATAGAAGAGAGAGGACTTGTCCGTCAAGAAAAAAGGGTTGCAACGCATTACATCAGTTGTCCTCCACGATGCGTATGGGCATCGGAGCTGAGAGCTTCTCAAGCATGGCGGAGAGGGGCTTCTATGGAGCAACCGCCTTGATCCATTAGGAACCATTGCACTGAACCGATTCGCATGGATTCCGTAAAGAGAAGAGCTCCTGCTGATACGTCTCTTGATAGGGCGCCGGGCAGGTAGACAAGGCATATGCCGGTAGGGATCACCAAAAACCCTGCCATCAAGCCCTTTGGAAGCCCTCGGTGTTCAAAGGAAAAGATCTTCACGCTAAAGAAAATCCCGTCTTGACCGATCTTGTGAAGTAGAAGAACAGGTGTTCGTCTTCTTTGTTCTTCGATGACTGGTTTTTCCACAAGGAGCAGAAGATGGAGATTCAATGTCCTTCTTGTCTGGTGACGTATCTGATTGATGAGACAAAAATCAAAACCAACAGGCTGTCCGTTCGCTGTCCCAAATGTCAAGAAATCATAGAAATCGAAAAGCCTCTAGGGTCACTCGACCTCGTTGAAAATATGCCCGTCTTAAACGGTTCAAAGGCCAATTCTCTGCAAAATCAGTATCTCACAGCGTGTCGGTTTTGTGGCGGGGAAATCATGGCGGATGCAATCAGATGCGTCCATTGTGGGTCGATACTGAATACTCCCGCGAAACTAGGACTGTCGGCATATGGGAGGTCAGGCAGACTGAATTATCATGATCGGAGGGAGGTTCCCCGGACTGGGGTTGGCAGAAAAATACTGAAGATAGGCGCCCTCTCCCTTGTAGGCATAGTGGGCCTGTTTTTTACGATTTCATTCGTTCACTATGCATTAACTGGAAAAGAGGGAGGGGTACGGCTCCAGAATAATATGGAAGCTTACGCCGTCAACTATATTGCGGACCATAAGATTCTCAATCGGAGCGAAGAGATCATCGCTTATTATGATGTGACCCTGTCATTGAATGGTACGGAATCCGCAATATTGACAACCGAGAGGATCATCTATCATAAGGATGGTCTTGATGATTTTATTAGGTTGGACGATGTTATTGAGATCAAACACAGAAAGGAACTGGCCGGAGACCTAATAGAGATCTATGGTTCATCCGGAAAGGTTATTCTGGTAGAGATCGCACCGCTTAACCAGGGAGAGACTTTCTTGAATGCCCTGATCCATGCGGTCGGGTTTGATCGCAGTTAGTCAGAATGCTGACCCGGTGAATTAGAGAAATCAGAGGAGTAACCAGCTAGGCTCTATTCAAAGGAGATTTTCCCTCCCGCTCTCTTGGGAGGCCCCGGGACGGTTAGTTTCCATTCTTTTCCCTTGATCATCCAAAAACTCGCCCCTCGCACGCCGCCCATGTTCCTTTTTAGGTCGGTGAAGTCGAATCGAGCGAGTCTCTCTTTCAAGCTCGTTTCAAACTTCTTGCTGAGAAAATAGTTCATCAACAAAGGCGTGAACGCGTTGTTGTGCATGAGAAAAGCCAGGATGAGATACTGCTCGTTCCAAAAGAACCCCCATTCCGTGATCCAGTGCTTCGGGTATTCATAGGGGAGAAAGACGTCGTGGAAATGGATAATGACGCCGTCTCGGAGAGCAGGAAGAATGTTGAACACAATATGGTTGACGTCTGATCCTGCCTTAACCGTATGGCTTGTATCCACAAAAAGGACGTCCCCACGATCGAACCGTTTGAAGACATCGAGGGGAACATCCTGAACGTTACTTTGGATAAGGTCATCCAGTTTGTGAAAACTTTGTTGTAAGACCCGAGACGGAAAGGGTTCGATACCCAGAACCCGCGCGCCGCCATTCTTTTCTGCCGCCCGTAGGGCGAGTTGAGTTGAGTAGCCGGAGCCAATCTCCAATACGGTGCGGGGCTTGAGGGAACGGATAAAGTGCAGTAGCTAGAATTTAATCTGACAGAATTTGTTTAGAACTTACCACCAAATCGGACATCGACTAGATTCAAACCTATTTTTAGCATAATAGAAAAGCATACACTCCTGTACTATCTTCTTACTTATATTTAATTTGGGACAATTTGTGATATCATATATTCTAAATTAAATTTTATGTTACATTTCGGAGGTGAAAACATGGGAAATTTAGGGACTTTAGGAGTCTTTTTTGGTGGTTTAGGTATCTTCTTAGGTGCTTGTGGTTTGCTCTGGTGGTGCTCTCTTTATGCAAAAATAAATTTGCCAAAACAAAAAAAGGAATAAATAACCTATATGTTATGTAGCAATAGAAACTTTGACTCAACTATGTATACTTTATATTATATGTTTAACCACACCACCGTCTCTTGCCTTATTGCAACTCAGCCTGTTGTCAGATCAAATTGTATCTTGATTTGAAAAATGAAAGATTGAATCCTGGTCATTGCAGATTAAAGCCATAATACACAATGGCATCGAGGGGTGGGAGCATCTCATTATCCCAGACGAATCCTTCTCCTCCATCTCGCCGAATGTCTCTAAGCTCACAGCTCCAGTCCACAAGACGGTGCAGGAGTTGTAACTGCTTCTTCGGATTCACCCGAATAAGGATACCCTCGAACGGCACCTGTGTCCAAAGCCTGTCAGGTAGGGAGGACACATCAGGAATGACGGAGTAGTAGTGGTTTTGAGTTAGATGAAGGCGATTTCTCTCGAATTCTTTGAAGAAGGAGGGTTTGATCAACCATGACCTGGTTCCAATCCTCTTGATCACTGCGGCCAGATCGCCAATAAGAGACAGAAACTCGTCTTCGCCAACCCGAGAGAGAGGTATTCTCTGAATTCTGTGCGCCGGTCAGACATCTTTCACTCCCCTCAAACCTGTCATGGATTGAACAGAATTTCTTGGAGGCGACTTCCAAAAAGGCAATGAGAACTCCTCTGACCTGCGACGAGTATAGGGGGCGATCAGCTTGTGTGTCAAGGAAAGGCCATTTGAGAATGTTCAGGTTTCGGCCTATCTCATTGGTCGAAACGGTGTGAAAGACAAACGATCTAACGAGGTGGGTCGATGGCGCTTTTCATCCTATCTCTCGTTCATTGGAGAAATCCAAGGCCCCATTGTTTTATCGGTCACGCAGTTTCTTCGAATGTCCGTTTTAGCCGCTGCAGTTCGGCCTCTGCATCGGTTATCATCTCTTCAATGATTGCTTCAAGCGGTTGAATGTTATGGACCAAACCGACGGATTGCCCTGCCATCAAAGACCCTTTGGTCACATCCCCTTCCATCACCGCCTTTCGCAGTGCACCGGTCCAGAATTCTTCCACCCGGTACTGCGCTTCTGTGCGATCAATATCCTCGCTGTCGAGTTTATCTAATAAATCCAGTTGTAGTTTCCCAAATTCGACAGTTCCTTCGTTCTTCAGAGCTCGAACCGGGATGACCGGAAGGCGGCTGTCAAACTGAGGTGTTGCGATGGCATCTTTGGCTTTCGCCTTTCGAAATGCTTCCTTGAAGTCTGGATGGGCGTGGCACTCTTCTGCCATGACAAACCGTGTTCCCATCTGAATTCCTGCGGCACCCATCATCAGGAGATGTGCCATCATGCGCCCGGTGGCAATTCCGCCTGCAATAAAGATTGGCACGGCTTCGACCTCAAAAAGGATTTGTTGGATGAGCACCGACAATGCTACCGGTCCGATGTGGCCGCCTGCCTCCGACCCCTCGAGCATCAAGGCATCCACTCCCCTATTGATCAATTCCTTTGCAACCATGGCAGTTGAAGCAAAACAGATCACTTTTCCACCGGATCCTTTCGCCCGTTCGATTTCGCTTTTCTTTGGGATTCCTCCTGCAAAGACGATGACGTCACACCGGTGTCGACACAAAAGGTCGAGTTGATCTGTGTAAGCAGGGGCGAGGGTAATGAGGTTCACGCCGTAAGGACTATCCGTCATGTCGCGAGTCTCGATAATTTGTTTTTCCAGCACCTCTACAGGAAGGTTCCCACCGGCCAGTAGCCCAAAACCTCCAGCGTTTCCAACGGAGGCCACGAGCGTGGGATCACTGACCCATGTCATGGCACCGCACATGATGGGGTAGCGGCAGCCTAGGAATCTCCTTCCTTTTTCGAAAAACGTATCGATTAACATCACAGGTAATTCCAATCCTTTTTAAGTGAGAGGGGGGCAGAAGGGGCCATTGAAGGTATCGGTTTATCGTTTACAAGGCGGTACAACTCAAAGGGAGGCCTCCACCACCGCCGCGACGAGGTGATAAACCCCCCTTTTGGCTGGAAGCAGTTTAGAGATAAAGACGGTTCTCTGTCAAGGGGAAAGAGAATAATAGATTTGGTGTCTTCTGTGATCGGCAATTTGAATGGCAAAGAGACGAAGATCATCCTCTCCTAATAACTCAAAGATTGATCGTCTTCACCGGTCTCCAGTTCAAGAGGTCAATCAAATGAGGCAGTCTAACGAACCGTCACAGACAACGATCATGGTTGTTCTAGAATTCTTAGCGCCATGCTGGTCTTTGGCCGTGAACGTAAGCAGGTGTTCGCCGAGGTCGGACACCCCCGAGTTCCAGAAGAAGGTGGCCGTGACCGTCTCCGTTCCAGTGGTCGTTCCGAGCGTTGCCCGGGTGTGAGGAAGGCCATCGACAAGGATATGCAGTCGATCACCCTCGGGGTCGGTTGCCGTTACGGTAAAACTCACGGTGCCTTTCCAGTACACACTCACATAAGCGGGTGCCCTCAAAGGAGACAGGCTGGATGAGCTCGTCGTCAGCGGTTGTTACGGTTCTCCTCGGCCTGGTTCGAGATGACTCCGCCCCACCGTGGCTACAATAGCGCCAATAATTCCTCCGGCCACTGCCGCTGAGCAGTACATGATGATAATAAAGCTCTTGGCCATCTCTGGATGGTTGGTCTTTATCAACGATGTCAGCGAGGGCAGCAGGGCAATGCCGATTCCGGCAGCTGCGCCTAGCAACACCCCATCGAGCACCGTTGCCGGTCCAGTCGGGCCCTTGTGTTTAGCGAGCCACATTTCTACCCCGAATCGGTTGAGGTAGGCGGCGATGGGGCAGCCAATTCCCAAAGAGATTATGAGGCGGAGCGCGTATATCTGGCGGAAGGGGACCGTAATCAGCATCAAGGCGAACCACGCCAGGGTGGGGACCGCACAGTAGAAAATCCCTATCCAGCTTGCCCTGCGGATGTAGAAATCGACAATCCGACTCATCATTGGGGATGCCCCTGACATATTGACATTCTAGATTTCTAAAACCCTATCTCGCGCAACAATCAATCCTCGAACAAGACCTTTTGAATTGTCTCGGGCCGAGTTGTCCGAGAGGCCACGTTATACCGATCTACCTAGCGAAGAAGGTGACACATTGAGCCGACGCCCAAATTCTGCGCCTTGGATCCTCAACGTGATCACAGTCAAATGGCACCGCATCGATGAGGCTCGTCGAATAGTTGGTTGCATGCCGGTCGAATGCTTTCTGGATCTATTCGAAAACAATCAGCTATCCGTCTGATCAATGTATCTAAATCCGGGTCCTTTCGCCATACGACGGGTTCTCTGCTCATGATCTTCGCGAGCCCTCCTCAGAACCATCTCAACAAAGTCACTGCTACCCAAAGTCCGTTCATACCCATGACTCGCATGCCGACAGACCATCGAGATTTCAATGAAGACCAACCGTCTGCCGACTAAATCAGACCTGTGCCCCTGGCGCATCGATGGGGGGTTTCCTTGGCATGATCCAAAGTGGCATAGAAGAAGTAGAATGTCAATTCTTTACGACCGTCCCTCTCTCCTTCTCCATTTTTTGACAAGGCTCATTTTCTATGGTATCTGCCCACATATGCCCCTATCTGCTTGATTAGAGCCTGCCAGGTGTATGAATGAAAGAATCGGTGAGGTAACGATATGATCATCTGGCTCGTGACTCTTATTCTGATTGTTGCAATGCTTTTGCTGATAACCGAGAGGCTGCCGGTGGATCTGACTTCAATCGGTATCGTCGTTGTCCTGATTCTCACCGAAATTTTGACGCCACGGGAAGCAATTGCGGGTTTTGCCAGCCCGGCCGTCATAACCGTCGGTGCAATGTTTCTGATCAGCAAAGGTATGATTCGTACGGGTGCAGTTGGTTTTATCAGTCAGAAGGTAGTTGAGCTGTCCCGGGGCAGACCCACCCTGGCAATGGCTATGATATTGACAATTGTAGGTCTTGCTTCGGCCTTTATCAATAACACCCCTGTGGTCGTTCTCTTCATCCCCATTGTTCTGAGTTTAAGCTGTGAATTGAATTTCAGCCAATCAAAGTTTCTCATACCGGTTTCATATGCCTCAATTCTAGCCGGTACCTGTACGCTTATCGGATCCTCTACCAATATTATCGTCAGCGATTTGAGTGCCACTTATGGCTTTGGGCCTTTGACCATGTTTGAACTCTCGCGGCTAGGCGTGCCCATCGCCTTTTTTGGCATTATCTTCCTTATTTTTGCTGCGCCGAAACTGATGCCGAGCATGCACAACCCGGTATGTGAGCTGAAGGATGATAAGCATCGGCGTTACTTAGCCGAGCTCCAGATCCCTCCTGAAAGCGGTATCATCGGTGAGGACCCAGATCTGTACTTCACACAAAAATATTCAAACATGGAAGTGCTCGAACTTATCCGATATTCTCACGTTTTTTACCCTGACAGGGATGCGGTGAGAATCGCTCCTGATGATCTTCTCCTGGTCAAAGGATCGGCGAATGATCTTGTTGAGATTCTGAACCAAGATATCGTGGAATTGACCCTTGCCGAGCAAGGAATGAGCTTCGGCGCCGACCAGAAGGAATCGTTAATTGTGGAGTTGATCATACCACCCGAGTCTTCACTATTAGGTGAGAGGCTGGCAGAAAGTCGCCTGCGGCTAGATCCAGATATTCACATCATCGCCATTAAACGCAGAGAACTACATTATACCGAACAAAAGCTCAAAGACATTAGATTGAAGATCGGTGACGTCCTCCTGGTTCGTTGTCCAGAATCATCACTCGATAGACTGCGCGGGGAAACCGATTTTATCATCGTCGAAGACGTCCATCACGAAATCGTGCACAAACGCCTTGCAAGCCGTGCTTTTCTGATATTTGGAGGCCTGGTGGCAGCCGCTAGCAGCGGATTGGCCGATATTATGGTCTGTGCCCTGGCAGCCGCTTTTCTCATGATCGTAACCGGATGTCTTCAGCTACGAGATGCCTATCGCGCCGTCGAGGGCCAGGTCCTTTTGATCATCATTGCAACGATTGCCTTGAGTGCTGCCCTCGAAAAAACAGGTGCCTCTGAACTCTATGCGAACGCCTTTCTCAGTCTATTTACAGGGGCTAGCCCGGTGTTAGCACTGAGCGGCGTCATATTCTTGACTAGCATCAGTACGCACTTGCTAACGAATAATGCAACCGCTATTCTGATTCTCCCAATTGCCATTTCCGCAGCCCAGGGGCTGGGAGTCGATCCCAAACCTTTTATCATAGCCGTCTGCTTTGGTGCCAGTGCCTGCTTTGCAACACCCATTGGTTATCAAACGAATTTGTTGGTATATGGTCCCGGAGGGTATCGTTTCAGTGATTATTTCAAGCTGGGCATGCCCTTGAATCTGCTGGTCCTGGTGATGGGTTCGATGTTCATTCCGGTTATCTGGCCATTCTGATCGGTTTTCTAAAAGCCATATCCCGACCCCATCAACCGGAACGAACCGGCCTTGTCTGTGATCAATTCTCTCTGCGCTTTTGGCATCAGGAGGTACGAGTCTCAATCTGAGAAACGGCATCCTCAAGGGAATCCTCACCGGGCGGGATGTAGGAATCTGAGCAATCTGGGTGGATACGGACGGGTGGGGAATCGGTATTGGGGGAAGATTTCTTTTTGGCTCCCCAGAGTCCTAGATGGTTCAAAACAATACTGGACGGCAAGGAGAAGAACGATGAAAGCAGGTAGAAGACCCTCACCGACTGCCGCAATCGCCGGCCTATTGGCTTTGGCTCTGATGGGTCCAATGTCTTCTCAATGGGCGAGGGCTGCAAATACAGCGGAGCACAGGAACATGCGTCTCGTCGGGCACCATGACCTGCAGGGTCGTAGTGCCTATCAGCCCGTCATCCAGCAGCAAGGCTCACGATGGATCGCCTATGTCGGGCATCACGCGGGCAGTGCGGAGAACGTCCTCACGGGTAACGTGGAAGTGAATGGCACGTCGATTGTGGATGTGACCGATCCGACGAATCCTGTTTACGTCCATCATATTCCAGGCGCTGGGGGAGCACAGATGGTTCAGACGTGCAGGGGAAGTGATCTTCCCGTGGGTGACAACAAGAACTACCTTCTTCGGTCGAATGGGGATGTGACCCATGAAATCTGGGATGTCACCAACCCCAAGGCGGCGGCGCTGGTCAGCGCTGTCGTATCCGGCGGAAGGGCGACGCACAAAAACTGGTGGGACTGCAAAACCGGCATTGCCTACCTTGTCTATGACGGCCGACAACTCGGATGGAAGACGAATCGGCTGTTGTGGGTCGCTGACCTGAGCAATCCGGCAAGCCCAATTATCATCCGCCAGTTCGGTCTTGCCGGCCAGGAACCTACAAGTAAGTCAGCTGCGGTGCCACCCGGTGCCCACGAGGCGACCCTCTCTCCCAACGGTAGGCGTCTCTACATCGCCTATGGGACGGGCAGCGAAGGCATCATGCAGATTGTTGACGTGGAAGAACTCCTGGACTGCAGGCCCGCTTGCCCCGTTAGGCCCACGCCCGAGGAGTTGAGCTTTCCGCAAATAGGGCGGCTTGATATGCCCAGATTTTGGGGCGGACATACTGCCTGGCCAGTGATCGGGATCGATGTGCCTGAGCAACAGCAGTTTCTCAACGCGAGCCCCCGGGACTTTCTAGTCCTGGTTTCCGAGTCATTCGCCAACGAGTGTCGGGAGCATTCGCACGACATGGTCTTCCTGGTTGATATTACCGATGAAACTAAGCCGTTCCCAGTGGCGAATTATCAAGTGCCCGAGTCGGCAGGCGACTTCTGCAGCCGCGGCGGTCGCTTTGGTGCACATTCACTGAACTGGTCGTACAATCCGGATTTCTACAAGAAGCTGATTGTCGTGTCGTACTTCAATGCTGGAGTGCGGGCCGTGGACATTCGGGACCCGTTCCATCCCAGGGAAGTGGGCTTTTTCATCCCGGCCACCACCACAAACACAACCTCGCGAAATGGCAAAAGGGTTATCCAGACCAACAACGTTGAAATCGACGATCGCGGGTATATCTATCTGGCGGACCGCGCCAATACAGGACTGCATATTGTCAGACTGGCCGGCCCGGCGGCAGAGATCGTTATAGGGGACGTTGTTGAATTTGTTGAATAACTCTACCAGAAAGGGCTTCATGGGTATTTCTGGAAGTGCAGTGATGCTGCCAGGCTGGGGTCGGGGGGCCTGGCGCTTTCCATGTCTTCGATCTTCCACCTATTCAAAATAGCGAAGAGTGCCTAAGTCAACAAACTTTACACCACCCTTCTTTTTGTAAACACTCCTGCTCAGGGCTTTCGAGAGGGCCTGCTCCACGTTTCTCCGTGCTAGGGGTCTGATTTATTTTGGATTTTTTTTAAGGGCGGAGACAAATATACCGATAAAAGACTAGGAATCTACTTCACTGCGATCGGGTAAATCCGTAATCGCCATATGTCTCATAATGAGGAAAAAGATGAAAGTGTTTTGTATGATTTGTCAAAAAACGGTTGGGCAAGTGCCTGATGATAAGATCCCCATAGATAGAAGTGTAACGGCAAAATGCCCTCACTGCGGGGAAAAAATTGAGTTACAAAGACTTGAACTAGATGCCGAGGTAACAAACCCACAGATTCATTCAATACCCCCCACCAAGAAAATTCCCACGACCGCTGAGTGCAAAAAAACCGATTCGTAGAAAATCTCAACGGCCCAACCCACAACGCCATTTCGGCTTGAGAGATGATCATTCCCACAGGGATGTGCTGAAGAATCCCCATAAATTACGGAAGCAGCTTATAGGTTTGGGTATCGCCTCATCCATATTCGCCATCTTTAATATCTAATGCTATCCAGTCTGGGCTCGGGAACTTCTACCCTCTTACTCTCCTTTACGCTTTTAGATTCTTACTCCCGAGAGCCACGGGAGTGGCTTACTTGAAGGCCAACTCAAAGGCACCGTGTCCTTGATTATCAAGACTGACAAGCTTCGAGTAGTGAATGCAATACAGATGGCGTAATTGGTCCGGATCGCCGGAGGTGGCGACCACCTCTCCGACGAAAACAGTATGGTCGCCGGTGGTGAAGTGATCCACGACTTCGCACTCTATACATACGGTGGAACTCTTGATGCGCGGAGGTTTCACCTTGAGAGCGGGGACAGCCTCGATGCCGAAATCCTTGAACTTATCTGCATTTTTCCCTGATTGTGTGGAGCACTTCCACGCCGCTTGGGCCAGGTCCTCGGAAGGATAGTTGATCACAAACTCGCCTGAGTGCTCGATACATTGGTGGCTGTAACGCTCCGGTGCCACAGATATGGTGAAGAGCCAGGGGCTCCAGGAGGTGATCGTGACCCAGGAGAGTCCGATCGCGTTGGGCCGGCCATTCTCGTCATTTGCAGTGACCAGGACGAAGGGCAAGGGACTGCACAGGGTGATGGCTTCATTCTGAGATAGTTCTCTCATTGTTCACCTCTCCTTGTTCCGAACATGAGGATTAGGGTACCGAGAACTAGCTGTCTGATGGGGTGAGTATAAGGAGGCGTGGGCTTGCGTGTCAAGGTGATTCATACTGCCGGAGCCGAAAGCAGCCAGAGCCCTAAGAACGTGTAAGCAACCATCAATGCAGTGAGGGGAATCTGGCGATAGGCCGGTGCTGACCCCGCTTTTACTTCTCTAAGCGCAATGATGTGCGCGACCAGGATGGCCGCCACGTGCCCGATCACGATAGCTGCTACCTGGGCGTACCAGATGAGTTCAATATACAGGTGATGCGTGCGTAGCGAATCCTTAATGTGCATATGTGCCGTGCCGAATAGATCCCAGCCAACGTCGAAGGGATCGGACACTGTACGAATGGCGTATTGTGCCTCCACCAGGAAGGCCGGCAAGTAATGGGCGACGTGATAGGCAAACGCAATGGACACCATCGATATAGCCAACTTTCCGCCAAGCCCCGTTTCATTTGTAACCTGTCGGTCCCGGGGATACCCGAGCGCCACTGCCCCCCAGTACGCAA
>JABAOH010130147.1_pt1 | contig 26060 bp, 23 predicted proteins | sample 7062181 | NCBI WGS metagenome assembly JABAOH01 (sample SAMN14538630, study PRJNA623070) | marine sediment metagenome | biome: marine biome [ENVO:00000428]; feature: marine pelagic biome [ENVO:01000023]; material: deep marine sediment [ENVO:00002113]; isolation source: pool of 5 deep marine... | reverse complement strand
GGGTGCATCGAAGCTCGGCCGGTTCCCAATGCTCAGGCACCGATCGACGTCCGCCGCGTCCGGGGTCTTGATGACGGGGCACGCTCACTTGCTTTGCACCTTGCGAACCACCTTGTATAGTTATCGCCATGGATAGTTGCACCGGAGCGTCCGCAGCACTCGCCTGCGATCGCGTCGACGACAAGACGTCAGCGTCGTGAGGGTCGCTTGCGTGCCCGAGGTGAGTGTCGCCACAAGGGGAAGGCGGTGAAGGACAATCGGGTGCCTAAACCGAAAGCGGACTACAGTCTCGAAGAGCTCGACGGAGAGATGCTTCTCTACCATCCGGGCGAGACCAAAACCATCTACCTGAACGAGACCGCATCCCTCATCTGGAGCCTGTGCAACGGCACGCGAACCGTTAACGATATCGCCAAGCTGCTCGAGGAGAGTTTCCCCGAGACGAGGGCACACGTCATCGACGACGTCGCCGCCACCATCGACCGTTTTGCCGCCGACGGCGCTATCGAGTTCTGATGGTCCGAGCGGGGATGCGCAGGGTCTGCTTTGCCGGCCGCAGCGTGCAGGTCGATTACGACAGCAAGGTCGGTGAACGCGTCGTCGAATTTCTCTATGCTGACATCAGCGAGAGGGCGGATGTCGAGCCCCACGTCACCCTCAGGATCTCGACACATTCGGACCGCGAACCCGCCAGTCTGAGCGTTTTTCTCGACGATAAGCGCCTCTACCACGGCACGTCCGTGGGAGCGCTGGCAAGTCGCCTCGTCGGTGAAACCATCTACCACATTGCCGACAAGAGCGACAGCGGCCTGGTGCTGCATGCGGCCGCCGTATCCCGCGGCGGTGTGGGCATGATGCTTCCGGGCCGGACGGGGGCGGGCAAGACGACCCTGACTGCCTGGCTCATTCACAGCGGTATCAACTATCTCACCGACGAGCTGGTGTTCATAGCTCAAGGATCCACCGCCCTGCAGGCGTTCACCCGTCCGCTGAACCTCAAGGCGGGTTCTCTGGGTGTGATCGGGGAGCGGCTCTCGCTGGACACCGACTGCGATGAAACGCTGGCCTGCGCCTACGCCACCCTGGTGCCGCACCGGCTTATCAACCCCGAGCATCGGCGTGAGGCACCGCAACTGCGTGTAGTGGTATTCCCGGAATTCCGTCGTGAGGGTGAGCTCAGCCTGCAAAGGCTGTCGAAGGCGCAGACGGGCATGCGCTTGATGGAGTGCCTGGTCAATGCCCGGAATCTGCCGGGACACGGTTTTGGCGAGGTGACGCGGGTGGCGCGCTGCGTGCAGGCTTACGCCCTGCACTATTCGAGCTTCGATCAGCTGGGTGTGGAGTTCGAACGCCTCCTCGACGACGTGCTCGCCGCCTAGGCGTTGTCCCACCCCGCCGCCGGCGGAGTAAGATAAACCCGCTGCGGGGCGCACAGCGTGGGCGCGGGGACGAGGCAGCGCGGCGGCGCTGCTCGCGGGCAATGGCCGGGCAGGGCGCTCGGGCCCGCGGGGCCGCGATCCCGGCCCAGGCCCCCTGTCGTAATGCTCGGCACGCACCCGCCTCGAGCCAGTCCCACGACATCGCGACATGGACACTTTGCTCGCTAAATTGCGCGACGGGCACACCGTCGTCACACCCGGTCGGCCTCTGACGCGTCATCTCGCGCAGCGCCACGATATGCAGCAGCTGCGCGCCGGCAGGAGCACCTGGGTATCGCCGGACGTGTTGCCCTGGGATGCCTGGCTGCTGCGGCTGTGGACACAGGCGTGCGAGGGCGATACCGCCGCGCACGGCGTGCTGGTGCTGACCGAGGCGCAGGAGCTGGCGCTGTGGGAGAGCATCATCGAGGATGAACTCGCTCGCTCTGCCAGCGAAGAGGCCGCGCTGTGGCAGCTGCCGGCGGCGGCGCGCGCGGCACGCGAGGCGTTTTCGCTGCTGCGGCAGTGGCGGCTCGAGCCTTCGGCTTTCGGTGCGCGCCTGAGCGAGGACCACCGTGTTTTTCGGCGCTGGGCGGAGCGCTTCGACGCGGTGGCGAGTGAGCGCGGCTGGCTCGATCGCGGCCGGCTCGCGGCGGCGCTGCTCGAGCCGGTCCGACGCGGAGGGGCGAGTTGTGAGCGGCCCGTTGTCGTCGCCGGCTTCGACGAATTGAGCCCGTTGCAGCGGGCGCTCGTCGAGGCCCTGCGCGACGCCGGCGCATCGGTCGACGTCGTCATGCCGGCGGCGCACGCGCATCGGGTCGCGCGCGCCGCACTGGCGGACAGCGATGGCGAGCTGGAAGCAGCCGCGTGCTGGGCGCGGGCGCGGCTCGAGGAGGACGGCGCCGGGCCCGTCGGCATCATCGTGCCCGATCTCGCGTCGACGCGCGAGCGCGTGCGCCGTCACCTGGAAGACCGGCTTACGCCCGCGGCACTGACACAGCTCGGCGGGCCGTCGTCGGTGTTTCACCTCTCGCTCGGCCGCCCGCTGAGCGAGGTGCCCATGGTCGCAACGGCGCTCACGCTGCTCGCCCTCGGCAGTCGCCGGCTCGAGATCGACGAGCTGAGCCGTCTGTTGCGATCGCCGTTTCTCCTTGGCGGCGACGAGGAGGCGGGGGCGCGGGCGCTCGTCGACGCCGGCCTGCGTGCCGAGGGCGTCGAGGCCATCGGGCTCGACGCTCTGCGCGCGCGACTGGCGCGGGAGCGCGCCGGCCCGCGGGCGTGCGCGCGGCTGCTTGATGCGCTCCAGGCGGCAACGCGCCGACGGCCCCCGCCCCGGCGGCTGCCGCCGCCGGCATGGGCGCAGTGGGTCGCGCGCTGGCTGTCCGCGTTCGGCTGGCCCGGGGAGCGCGCGCTCGACAGCGAGGAATTTCAGGCGCTGCAGGCATGGAGCAACCTGCTGTCGGAGTTCGCCGCGCTGGGTCTTGTCGTCGGCGGTCAGTCGCATCACCAGGCTCTCGCATTGCTGGCGCGCCTCGCCCGCGAGCGCATCTTCCAGGCGGAGGGGGGAGCGGCCCCGGTGCAGGTCATGGGCATGCTGGAGGCGGCCGGCATGACCTTCTCGCATCTGTGGGTCGCGGGGCTGGACGACGAGAGCTGGCCGCCGGGTCCCCGTCCCAACCCTTTCATACCCTGTGCGCTGCAGCGCCAACACCGCATGCCTCGCGCCGACGCCGAGCGGGAGCGGAGCTTCGCCGCGCTCGTCACGGCCAGGTTGCTGGGCGCGGCCGGCGAAGTCGTCGTCAGCCATGCCGTCAGCGATGGCGAAAGGCGTGTGCGTCCGAGCCCGCTCATCGCCGCCGTCCCCGAGCACCCTGTGACGATCGTCGCAGCCCCGCGTCATCGCGACGTCGTGCACTCGCAACGGCCGCGGCTCGAGCCGTTCAACGATTTCCGCGCCGGGCCGATCGAGCGTAACGCGCCGGTGCGCGGCGGCGCCGAGCTGTTCCGCGATCAGGCCGTGTGTCCGTTTCGGGCCTTCGCGCGCCGGCGGCTCGCCGCGCGCCGCCTCGAGTTCCCCGCGCCCGGTCTCGACCCGCGGGAGCGAGGCACGCTGATGCACCGGGCACTGGAGGCGGTGTGGGCGAGCCTTGGCTCGCATGCCGCGCTGATGGCCGAGTCGCAGGCGGGACTGGCCGATCGGGTCGCCGGGCTGGTTGGCGATGCGGTCGACGCGGGCACGCGTCAACGCCGCTCGAGCCTGAGCGCACGTTTCATTCGTTTGGAGAAGCAGCGGCTCACGGAGCTCGTCCTGGACTGGCTCGCCCTGGAGCGCGTGCGCGACCCCTTCGAGGTGATGGTGCGTGAGAGCGAGCGCACGGTCCGGGTCGGTGGCGTCACGGTGGAGATTCGCCCCGACCGCGTGGACCGTGTCGCCGGCGGCACTCTGGTGGTGATCGATTACAAGAGCGGTCAGGCCCGTGTCGGCGATTGGCTCGGTGAGCGTCCGCGGGAGCCTCAGCTGCTGCTTTATCGCCGCGCGCTCGGCGAGGCCGTGGGCGCCGTGGCCTTCGCCATCGTGCGTCGCGGCGCGAGTGCGTTCCGAGGCCTGGCGCGTCGCGAGGGCCTGGCGCCCGGCATCACCGTCCCTGCCGGCGACGGCCCCGAGGACGCCGCGATGCGCTGGCAGCAGTGGGTTGCTTCGTCGGACGAGGTTCTGCTGAAGCTCGCCGACGACTTCGCACAGGGCGTCGCCGAGGTGAATCCGCTCGCCCCTTCGGACTGTCGCGGTTGCGAAGTGCGTCCACTGTGCCGTGTCGACGAACTGCACCGGCGCCGGACGGGAGCAGCCGGGTGAGTGAGTCGGGCCCGCTCACCGGCGACGCGGCAGTGCGCCGCCGCGCGCTGGACACGCGGTCGTCGTTTATCGTGCAGGCGCCGGCAGGATCGGGCAAGACGGAGCTCCTGACCCGGCGCTACCTGGCGTTGCTCGCGCGCACCGCGGAGCCCGAGGAAATCGTCGCGATCACCTTCACGCGCAAGGCCGCGGCCGAGATGCGCGAACGCGTGCTCGCGGCCCTGCGCGCCGAGAAGGGCGCCGGTAACGTGCCGCGAGCACTGGCGCGGGCGGTAATCGCCCGCGATGCCGAGCGCGGCTGGCATGTGCTCGATCACCCCGCGCGACTGCGCATTACCACCATCGATTCGCTGTGCATGAGCCTGGTTCACCGTATGCCGTGGTCCTCGCGCTTCGGGGCGGCGCCGCGCATCACGGGGGATGCGGCGTCGTTTTATCGCCAGGCGGCACGCGCCACATTGCGCCATCTCGAATCGACGGATGCGGCCTGGTCCGGTGCGGTCGAGGCGCTGCTGCGGCACCTCGACAACGACTGGCCGCGGCTGCAGGGACTGCTGGCGGAGTTACTGGAACGCCGCGATCAGTGGCTGCGGCACGTGGGCGGCCGCCGGCTCGACGCGTCGGCCCGGCAGGCCGCGCTGGAAAGCGCCTGGCAACGAGTGGCGGCGGACATGATCGAGGCCGCGCGCGCGGCCGTGCCCCCGGAGCTGGTCGACGATATCCTGGCCTGTGCCGCCTTCGCCGGCAGCGCCGTTCGGGCTGCGGGCGAAGACGACGTCGTCGCTCCCTGCGCCGGCATGACCGTTCTGCCCGGTACCGGCCCGGAGGAGCTGCCGCGCTGGCAGGGAATAGCCGCCCTGCTGCTGAGTGCCAAGAAGTCCTGGCGGCAGCGCCCACGGAACAAGAGCGGTTTCTCCGGGCGTGGAGAGCGCGCCGGCGCGATGAAGGCCCGCATGCAGGGGCTGCTCGAGGCGCTGCAGGGGCGCGACACGCTGCAAGCGCGACTGTCCCGCCTGCAGGCGCTGGCGCCGACGCACGACGCCGACGCGCACTGGCGGGTGCTGACGTCGCTGTTCGAGTTGCTGCCGTTGGCGGCGGCGGAGCTGCGCGTTCTGTTTCGCGACGCGGGACAGGCCGACTTCACCGAGATCGCCCAGCGGGCCGCCGCCGCGCTGGGAACGTCCGAACGGCCCACGGACCTCGCGCTCGCCCTCGACCACGAGATTCGCCATCTGCTGGTGGACGAGTTTCAGGACACCTCCTATACCCAGCTCGACCTGCTCGAGCGATTGGTCGCGGGCTGGGAGCCCGACGACGGGCGCACAGTTTTCCTCGTGGGCGATCCGATGCAGTCGATTTACCGTTTCCGCGAGGCCGAGGTCGGGATCTTCATGCGCCTGGCGGGATCGAGTCTGGGGCCGGTGCCGCTGGAGACGCTGGTGCTGAGCGCGAACTTCCGCTCCGCTGCGGCCGTCGTCGAGTGGGTCAACGGCACTTTTGCCGGCGTCCTGCCGGCGGCAGCGGATCCGTTGCGCGGTGCGGTTCCCTATGTATGCGCGCAGGCGGTTCGCGGTGCGCAGCGTGGCACGGGAGTGACCCTGCATCCCTTGGTCGGGGAGGACGGCGTGGCCGAGGCGCAGCGGGTCGTGGAGCTTGTCACGCGCCTGGGCCAGGCCGACGGCGGCGCGCGCATGGCGATCCTGGTGCGCAATCGAAGCCACCTCGCTGACATCGTTCCGACGCTGCGGCGGCACGGCATTCGCTTTCGCGGCGTCGAGATCGAGCGGCTCAGCAGCCGGCCGGTGGTGGTGGACCTGCTGTCGTTGACGCGCGCGCTGCTGCACCCGGCCGACCGCATCGCCTGGCTGGCGGTGCTGCGCGCGCCGTGGTGCGGCCTGTCGCTGTCGGCACTGGAAGTGCTCGCCGCCGATGCGCGGCAGTGCCTGTGGCAGCGTCTGTGCGATGCCGCAGTGCGGGCACGACTCGACGAGGACGCATCGGTGCGTGCGGCGCGCACCGCGGACGTCCTCATGGCGGCGTTGGCGCAGCGGGGACGACGTCCGCTGCGGCGTTGGGTCGAAGGAACCTGGGTCGCTCTCGGCGGGCCGGCCTGCGTCGATGCCGCCGAGCTCGACAACGCCGATGCGTATCTGGAGCTGCTCGAGCAGTGGGACACGGGCGGCGACGTCCTCGACATGGCGGCGCTGACGGCCGCCGCCGAGGATCTTTGGGCGGTGCCCGACGCCGCCGCCGGGGACGCCCTGCAGGTCATGACGATTCACAAGGCGAAGGGGCTCGAGTTCGACGTCGTCGTGGTGCCGGGCCTCGGGCGGGCGCCGCGCAGCGAGGGCAGGCGCCTGCTGCTCTGGGCCGAGCTGCCAAACACTCCGCCGGAGTCGGGATTGCTGCTGGCGCCGCTGGCGGTGAGTGGCGCCGAAGCCGATCCCCGCTACGAATTTCTGCGCACCCTCGAGGCGGAGAAGTCGGCGCTCGAGACGGCGCGGCTGGCCTACGTCGGCTGCACGCGCGCGACCCGGGAGCTGCATCTGCTCGGCAATGTTAAACTGCGGGCCGACGCAACGCTGGCCGCACCCGAGAGCGGCTCGTTGCTGCATCACCTTTGGCCGGCCGTGCACGGCGCTTGGGAGCGCCGCGGGCGTGAGCTGGCGAACGCCGCCGCGGCGCCGGGGTCGCCATCGCCGTCGCCATCGCCGGTGCTCGGCCGCGTGCCGGCGACGTGGCGCCCGCCTGCCGCACCTGCGGGCGTGCTCTTGCCCGGCGTGCCCTCGCGCGCGATCGCCGTCGCGGCGTCGATCGAGTACTCGTGGGCCGGTGCCGCCGCGCGATGCGTAGGCATCGTCGTGCACGAGATGCTGGCGCGCATGGGGCGCGACGGTCTCGCGGCGTGGAGCGTGGAGCGGCTGGCGAGCGTGCGGCCCGCCTGGCGCGCCCGGCTCGAGAGCATGGCCGTCGGCCACGACGAGATGGAGGCGGCGCTCGCGCGCATCGAAGGTGCCTTGGACAACGTGCTGAGCGATGAGGTTGCGCGATGGATTCTCGATCCCCGACACGATTTGACGCACAACGAGTGGGCGCTCACCGGCGTTGTCGAGGGCAGGCTGGTGCGGGCCGTGATCGACCGCTCCTTCGTCGATGCGCAGGGCGTGCGCTGGATCATCGACTACAAGACCAGCGAGCACGAGGGAGGGCAGCTTGCGACGTTCATCCAGCGGGAGACGGAACGTCACCGCGATCAGCTGGAGACCTACGCCGCGCTCGTGGCCGGCTACGAGCGCAGGCCGATTCGTCTGGGACTGTACTTTCCCCTGCTCAGGACCGAGGACGACGACGGCAGCGGCGACCCCGTTGCGGGCGCCCTCCATTTCCGGCGGCTGCAGCCGGTGGGCGAACCCGGCGCCGCCGGCGGGCGGATTACGATCGCGCCGTTGTGACGCTCGCAGCGGCGCTGCAGGGATTCTCGATGATGATCTGTGAGCCGGTGACGGCCCGGTATCTTTAGCACAATGGTTGATATGACTGCCGAAAAGCTCGTCGTCGCGATCTCCTCGCGCGCGCTCTTCGATCTCGAAGACAGTCACGAAGTCTTCCAGCAGGAGGGCGTGGAGGCTTACTGTCGCTATCAGATCGAGCGTGAGGACGAGCTGCTCGAGCCGGGCGTTGCCTTCGCGCTGGTGAAGAAGCTGCTGCTGCTCAATGAGGACTCGCGCGACGGAGCCACGGTGGAGGTGGTGCTGATCTCGCGCAACAGCGCCGACACGGGACTCAGGGTGTTCAATTCCATTCAGCACTACGGCCTGGGCATCACACGGGCGGCTTTCTCGGGCGGCGAGAGCCCTTTTCGATATGTCCAGCCGTTCAATGCCCACCTGTTTCTCTCGGCCGACCCCCAGGACGTGCGGCGCGCTCTGGAGGCCGGTTTTGCCGCGGCCACCATCCTGCCGTCGAGCGTGATGGTGAACCCCGGCGACCAGCTGCGCATCGCTTTCGACGGGGACGCCGTTCTGTTCGCGGACGACGCCGAGCGGGTATACCAGCGGGAGGGCCTCGATGCCTTCGCCAGCTCGGAGCGGGCCGCCGCGCGCGAGCCTTTGCCGGGCGGCCCTTTCAAGAACGTCCTGGCGGCGTTACACCGCATCCAGGCCGACTACCCGGCCGACCGGGTTCCCATTCGCACCGCCTTGTTCACCGCTCGTGCCGCCCCCGCCCACGAGCGCGTGGTGCGCACGCTGCGGGCCTGGAACATTCGCATCGACGAGGCCGTGTTCCTTGGGGGCATGGACAAGGGGGAGTTTCTGCGCAGCTTCGGCGCCGACATCTTCTTCGACGATCAGAGCGGACACTGCGAATCCGCGCGCCGTTTCGTGCCGACCGGCCACGTGCCGCACGGCGCCGCCAACGAGTAGCGGGTACTGATTGCGGCTGTCCGGGAGTGACACAGTGATGACTGATTATGCCATTGCACCGTCGATTCTATCGGCGGACTTCGCGCGCCTCGGCGACGAGGTGACCGCGGTGCTCGATGCCGGCGCCGACATGGTTCACTTCGATGTCATGGACAATCACTATGTACCCAATCTCACTTTTGGGCCTCTGGTGTGCGAGGCGCTGCGCCGCTTCGGTGTGAGTGCGCCGATCGACGTCCACCTGATGGTCAAACCGGTGGACCGCATCATCGGGGATTTCGCGGCCGCAGGGGCCAGCTACGTGACTTTTCATCCCGAGGCATCGGAGCACGTGGACCGCTCTTTGCAGCTCATTCGACAGAGCGGTTGCAAGGCGGGTCTTGCGTTCAACCCCGCGACGCCGCTCAGCTACCTAAGGCACGTTGTCGATGTCCTCGACATGGTGCTGCTCATGTCCGTCAATCCCGGATTCGGCGGTCAGAGCTTCATTCCGGGCGCGCTTGACAAGCTGCGCGAGGCCCGCGCGATCATCGACGCGAGCGGTCGTGACATCCGCCTCGAGATCGACGGGGGCGTCAAGGTCGACAACATTGCCGAGATTGCACAGGCCGGCGCCGACACCTTTGTCGCCGGTTCGGCTATCTTCGGCAGCGAGAATTACGCGGCCACCATCGCCGAGATGCGACGTGAACTCGCCAGGGTCGGGGCGCATTGATTGCGCTTTCGATCGGGCCGGGCTGAGCGTGCGCGGCGGGCCAGGGGTGCCCGGCGACGGCACCCCGGTTCGGGTGCGGCTCGTGTTGTTTGATCTCGACGGCACCCTGGTGGATACGGCGCCGGATCTGACCCGTGCGGTGAACCGTATGCTGGCGCAGTTGACGCTGCCCCCTGTCGCGCAGAGTGATGTATGCAGGTGGGTCGGGGACGGCGTGCGGGTTCTGGTGAGCCGTGCTCTGGGCGGGGGACGCGAAGCAGGCAGCGCAAGTGCTCCGGAGGAGCGCGGCATCGATCTGTTCTGGCGGGCGTACGGCCGCGAAATCTGCGTCGACAGCCGTCCTTACGCCGGCGTGACGCCGACGCTCACGGGCCTGCGGGCGCGCGGCTTCAAGCTTGCCTGCGTCACCAACAAGCCGCGTTCCCTGGCGCTTTCGCTGCTCGAGGCCGTCGCTCTGCGCAGGCATTTCGATCTCGTGGTGGGCGGCGACAGTCTCGCGCTGAAGAAGCCGGACCCCGCGCCACTGGTCTTTGCCTGCAATGAGCTCGGGGTGTCGCCGGCGGAGACCGTGATGGTGGGAGACTCGGCCAACGATGTGCGTGCGGCGCGTGCCGCCGGCACAGCTGTCATTTGCGTCTCATACGGGTACAATCAGGACGTTGACCTGGCCACGTTGGGCCCCGACCGGGTGATCGACTCCTTTGCCCAGCTCGCCGAGCTGGTCGAGCAGCCGCGCTGAGGCGATCGACTCCTCAACCTCCCGTACTCACATCGCCGTGAGGGTCGTCTTCCTCCCCGACCGCGTCCAGACGACGAGGCGCGTGAAACCCCGGCGAAGGCGCCGCTGAGCGCGTCGCCGAGCAGGGGGTGTTCGCGTCAACCCCGGTCCGGTGATGAAAGCATGTCGATCCAAGCATCCGATCTGGAACATTTTGCCGCGCAAGGCTACAACCGCGTGCCGCTCGTGCGCGAGGCCCTGGCCGATCTCGACACGCCGCTCAGCACCTATCTGAAGCTCGCGCGAGGCCCCTACTCCTACTTGTTCGAGTCGGTTGAGGGGGGCGAGAAGTGGGGGCGCTACTCCATCGTCGGTCTGCCCTGCCGCACGGTGCTGCGCGTGCGCGATCGTGAGGTGTGTGTCGTGGAGAACGGCGAGGTCGTCGAGACGCAGACGGTTGACGATCCCCTGGAATCCGTATGCCAGTTTCAGCAGCGCTTCCGTGTGCCGCAGGTGGCGGGTCTGCCCCGCTTCACCGGCGGGCTGGTCGGTTACTTCGGCTACGACACCGTTCGTTACATCGAGACGCATCTCGGCCCGCCGCACAAGCCCGACCCGGTCGGAGCGCCCGATATCCTGCTGATGGTGTCCGAAGAGGTCATCGTCGTCGACAATCTCACGGGTCGGTTGCTGGTCGTGACCCATGTCGACCCCACGCTGCCCGAAGCCTGGCAGCAGGGCAACGCGCGCCTGGAGGCGCTGATCGATCGGCTGCGCGGCCATCTCGCCCTGGAGCACGCCCCCCGCGCGCACACCGAGATCCGGGAAGAGGACTTCCGCTCGGGCTTTGCTCAGGAACGCTTTGAGGACGCCGTCGAGCGTTCGCGGGAATACATCCGCAACGGCGACATCTTCCAGGTGGTGCTGTCGCAGCGGCTGTCGGTTGCGTTCGCCGGCGCGCCCATCGACGTCTATCGGGCACTGCGCACGTTGAATCCCTCACCCTACATGTACTTCCTGGATCTGGACGAGCTGCATGTGGTCGGATCGTCGCCCGAGATCCTGGTGCGCCTGGAGGAGGGGCTCGTCACCGTGCGGCCCATCGCCGGCACGAGACGACGCGGCCACACGGAGGAGGAGGACCAGAAGCTTGCGCGGGAGCTGATGGGGGATCCCAAGGAGCTCGCAGAGCACCTCATGCTCGTCGATCTGGGCCGCAACGATGTCGGCCGGGTGGCGCGCATCGGCACGGTGCGCTTGACCGAAAAGATGGAAGTGGAGCGGTACTCCCACGTGATGCACATCGTCTCCAACGTCATCGGAGAGCTGCGCGACGGCCTCGAAGCGATGGACGTGTTGCGGGCCACGTTTCCCGCGGGGACCGTGTCGGGCGCTCCCAAGGTGCGGGCCATGGAGATCATCGACGAGCTCGAGCCGGACAAGCGCGGCATATACTCCGGTGCTGTCGGCTACATCGGCTGGACCGGGAGCATGGACACCGCCATCGCCATTCGCACCGCGGTCATCAAGGACGCGACGTTGCACATTCAGGCCGGTGCGGGCATCGTGGCCGACTCGGTCGCGGAGCTCGAGTGGAAGGAGACCATGAACAAGGCGCGCGCAATCTTTCGTGCGGTGAGTATGGCCGCGGCGGGCCTGGACGGCGCTTTGAAGGTGTAGCCCGTGGGCGGGAAAGGACACGCGGGTGCGCCCCGGCGCAGGCNNCCGGGTGTGTGCCATGTTGTTGATGATCGACAATTACGACTCCTTCACCTACAACCTGGTGCAGTATCTGGGCGAGCTCGGCCAGGAGGTGAGGGTCTTTCGCAATGACCAGATCACCCTGCAGGGCATCGAGGATCTCGAGCCCGCGTACATCGTCGTCTCCCCGGGGCCGTGCACGCCCAACGAGGCCGGCATCTCCGTTGACGCGATCATGGAGTTCGGCGAGGCCATACCCATTCTGGGCGTATGTCTCGGTCATCAGAGCATCGGCCAAGCCTACGGCGGCACCATCGTGCATGCCCGCCAGCTCATGCACGGCAAGACCTCAATGATCCATCACTCCGGCGCCGGGGTATTCGCCGGACTGCCGAATCCCTTCCAGGCGACCCGCTATCACTCGCTGGTCATCGAACGCGCATCGCTGCCGGAGTGTCTGGAGATCACCGCCTGGACGGACGATGACGAGATCATGGGAATAAGGCATCGACAGTACCGTGTCGAAGGCGTGCAGTTTCATCCGGAGTCCATCCTGACGCAGTTCGGTCACGATCTGCTGCGAAACTTCTTGAACGGGTGAGTGCACCTGCCCTATCTTGAGATCTATCATGGACATCCAGGAAGCCATACGGGCCGTCACCGAGGGCCGCGACCTCTCGGGCGAGGAGATGCAGGCAGTGATGCAGGCGATCATGACCGGTGAGGCGACGCCGGCGCAGATCAGCGGCTTTCTCATCGGCCTGCGCATGAAGGGTGAGACCATCGAGGAGATCGCGGCCGCGGCCACGGTCATGCGACGGCTCGCCACCAAGGTGGTCGTCTCGCAACCACACCTCGTCGACACCTGCGGAACCGGCGGTGACCGGTCCAACACATTCAACATCTCGACCGCCAGCGCTTTCGTGGCCGCCGCCGCCGGCGCCCATGTGGCCAAGCACTGCAACCGTTCCGTGTCCAGTCGCTCGGGCAGCGCCGACGTGCTCGAGGCCGCCGGCGTGCGTCTGGATCTGAGCCCGGAGCAGGTTGCGCAATGCATCGTGCGGGTCGGAGTGGGCTTTCTGTTCGCGCCGGCGCATCACAGCGCCATGAAGCATGCCGTCGGTCCGCGGCGAGAGCTCGGGGTGCGCACGATCTTCAACGTGCTCGGCCCGCTGACCAACCCGGCCGGGGCGCCGAACCAGGTGGTGGGCGTGTTCAGCCGTGAGCTGGTCGAGCCTCTGGCCAACGTGCTCAAACGACTCGGCAGCAACCACGTCCTCGTCGTGCACGCCGACGACGGCATGGACGAGATCAGCATCGGCGCGCCGACCAGCGTCGCCGAGCTGCGCGGTGGCGAGATAAGCACCCTGCGCCTGACGCCGGAGCAGTTCGGGTTGCGGACGGCCGGGATCGAGACCCTGGCCGTCTCCGGTCCCGACGACAGCCTCGCCATGATGCGCCGCGCCTATGCCAACGAGCCGTCGCCGGCGCGTGACATCATTGCGCTCAATGCCGGCGCCGCCATCTACGCGGCCGACGTGACCGCCACGATGCAGCAGGGCGTCGCCAGAGCCCTCGAAGTCATCGAGTCCGGGGAAGCGGCGGCGAAATTCGACGACTTCCTGGCTTTCACCCGATCCCTGTAACTCCCCCATGGCTCCCCCGAGAGACGTTCTGAAGGAGATACTGCGGCACAAGGCGGACGAGGTGGCCGCCCGCGCCGCGCGCGTGCCGCTCTCGGCTCTGCGCGCGCGTGTCGAGACGGCGGCGGCGCCGCGGGGATTCGTCGAAGCCATCGCCGCCCGACGGGGTGCGGGCTGTGCGGCAGTCATCGCCGAGATCAAGCGGGCGTCGCCGAGCCGAGGGGTGATCCGGGAGACGTTCGATCCCGGCGCGATCGCAGCGGGCTACGCGCGCGCAGGGGCCGCCTGCCTGTCCGTGTTGACGGACCGCGACTTTTTCCAGGGCGACGATGCGCACCTGCAGGCGGCGCGAGCGTCCTGTCCGCTGCCGGTGCTGCGCAAGGACTTCACCCTTGATCCCTACCAGGTGCTGGAGGCGCGGGCGCTGGGCGCGGACTGCGTATTGCTCATTGTCGCCGCTCTGGCGGACGCCCAGCTGCAGGAGCTTTCCGCCGCGGCCTGCGAGCTCGGCATGGACGTGCTGGTGGAGGTTCACGACGCCGAAGAGCTCGAGCGCGCGCTGGTGCTGCCCGTGCCGCTGATCGGTATCAACAACCGCGACCTGAGGACGTTCGAGACACGGCTCGAGACCACGCTGGGACTGCTCGAGCGAATACCCGAGGACCGCACGGTGGTTACCGAAAGCGGTATCCGGGCGGCGGCGGACGTTGCCATGATGCGCGCCCACGGCGTAGACGTATTTCTTGTCGGTGAGGCGTTCATGGCGGCGCCGGACCCCGGTCGCTCGCTCGAAGAGTTGTTCGCCGGTCATCTGCAGCCGGCGGGTGACTCGATCTCCGGGGCGGGTGTCCAGTGACGCAGTCTGAAAACGCGGAAGTCGGGCAGCACGCTCTCTATCCGCGCCGTGGAGCAACAGCGATGAAAGCGACCGTAAAACTACTCGAAGGCGTGAGCTTTTCCGGCGTGTCCGGCAGCGGTCACAGCGTGGTCATGGATGGGTCGCCGGACTTCGGTGGCCAAAATCGCGGCATGAGGCCGATGGAGATGCTGCTCCTCGGTCTGGGCGGCTGCTCGGCGTTCGACGTGGTGCACATTCTGCGCAAGGGGCGCCAGGACGTCGCCGGATGCACCGTAGAGATTGAGGCGCGGCGCGCCGAGAGCGATCCGAAGGTGTTTACGCGCATCCATCTCCACTTTCTCGTCCGCGGTCGTGAGCTCTCCGAGGCCCGGGTGAAGAGAGCTATCGAGCTGTCGGCGCAGAAGTACTGCTCGGCGTCGATCATGCTGGCGAAGACTGCCGAGATCACCCACGACTACACCGTCGAGCAGGTCGATGCCGCGTAATTGCACTGCTGAGCGCAGTTCGTCGCGGTACGCCGGGGGGGGCGCGCCGACGCGTGAACACCGTGGCGCCGAGAGAGTTGGCCGATGCTGCTGATCACCGAGTGGTTCCGGCGCCAGTTATCCAACCCGCAGGTGGTGTTCCTCGCGCTGTTGCTGCTGGCGCTGTTCACTATCGTGCTGCTGTGGGGCAATATGCTCGCGCCGGTTCTGGCGAGCGTCGTCGTCGCCTACCTGCTCGAGGGTATCGTCCAGGTGCTGGTGCGCGCCAGGATCCCTCGACTGATAGCCGTGCTGATCGTGTTCTTCGTTTTTCTGCTGTTCGTCAACCTGATCCTTTTCGGTCTGATGCCGCTGCTCTCGCAGCAGGCGACGCAGCTCTTCCAGCAGATCCCGACCATGATCGGCAAAGGGCAGGGCGTGCTGATGCAGCTGCCGGAGCGCTACCCGGAGATCATCTCTTCGGAGCAGGTGCAGGAGCTGATCGCCGCGATCCGCCTCGAGCTGACGCGGGCGGGGCAGGCGGTGCTGTCCTACTCCGTTGCTTCCGTGGTGGGAATTATCGCGATCGTCATCTACATGATCCTGCTGCCGATCCTGGTGTTTTTCCTGCTCAAGGACAAGAACAAGATCATCGCATGGGTGGAGGGCTATCTGCCGCGCGACCATCAGCTCGCCAAAAGCGTATGGCGGGACGTCGATCGCCAGATCGGCAACTACATTCGCGGCAAATTCTGGGAGATTCTCATCGTTGGCGCGGTGAGCTACCTGACCTTTGCCCTGTTCGGGCTGGAATACGCCATGCTGCTGGGAGTGCTGGTGGGCGTGTCGGTGCTGGTGCCCTTCGTGGGTGCGGCGGTGGTGACGGTGCCTGTGTTGCTGATCGCCTGGTTTCAGTGGGGCTGGAGCGATCAGTTCGTGTGGCTGGCGATCGCGTATTTGATCATCCAAACGTTGGACGGCAACGTGCTGGTGCCGCTGCTGTTCTCGGAGGTCGTCAATCTGCATCCGGTCGCCATCATCGTGGCGGTGCTGTTTTTCGGCGGCTTGTGGGGCTTGTGGGGTGTGTTCTTCGCCATCCCGCTGGCAACGCTGGTGCAGGCCGTGCTGGCGGCCTGGCCGGGCGCGCACCGCTCTGCGGAAACGTGACCCGCAGGAGGGTCGCAGCATGACGCGTCCGAAGCCCACGGCGGGCATGCGCCACGTGGCGCTCAACGTCATCGACCTCGAAGGGTGTGAGCGATTCTACGTGGAGCTGCTCGGCATGCGCGTCGAGTGGCGCCCGGACGCTGACAACGTCTATCTCACCAGCGGCAACGACAATCTCGCCCTGCATCGCGCGGCCGCCGACACGGGTGCGGCGGCTCAGCGGCTCGATCACATCGGTTTCATCATCGAAGAGATCGACCAGATCGACGTCTGGCACGAGTTTCTGAGCGCCCGGGGCGTGACCATTGTCAAGGCGCCGCGCACGCACCGCGACGGGGCGCGCAGCTTCTACTGCCGCGATCCGGACGGCAACACGGTCCAGATCATTCACCACCCCCCGCTGGTCGGTGGCTGAGCCGGCCCCGGCGGTGCGGCCCGGCGCCGAGGCGGGCACGTCCTTGTGCGGGCAGCGGCCGTGATGCCGGCGGCATTCGACGTGCAGCGGGTCTCGCGCGACCTCCAGGCGTACTGCGACCGCAAAGTGCCGCCAGGCGAGCGCGGTCGGCTCAGCATGGGTTTTCGGATGAGCGATAACGTGGTCACGCTGTTCGAGCGCCGTGCCGTGCCTTTGCGGCCCGGAAGGTGGACCGAAGTCGCCATCGCCCAGTTCCGCCACGACCCCGACTCGGCGAGGTGGTTTTTGTACTGGCGCGACCACAGTGCCCGCTGGCGGCATTGTGCTCAGATACGGCCGACGCGCTCGCTCGATGAGCTGCTCGAGGAGGTCGACCGCGATCCCGCCGGGGTCTTCTACGGCTAGGGCCCGTGCCCGGCCTGCTGGCCGGCCCGCCTGCGGCGCGCAACGACCGTGACCGGGTGGATCGGGCAGTGCAGCAGGCGGCGGGTGATGCGGACCCTGCGGTGTCCGCGGCTAGTGCCGGTGCTCTTTGGGAATGACACGGTAGACTTCCTCCACCGTGGTCTGGCCCGCGGAGATCTTGCGCGCACCGCTGAAACGCAACGGCTGCACGCCTTCCTTGAGCGCCTGCTGACTCAGCGTGGCGATGTCCGTGATCGGTGTTATGAGCTTCTTCATCGCCGGCGTCAGCCTCAGCAGCTCATAGAGCCCGATGCGCCCCATGTAGCCGGTGTTGCGGCACTCCAGACAGCCTCTGGGGGCGAAGATCTTCTCAGGGGGGGCGATCTTCAGTGGCTCCACCAGCGGCGCCCAGACTTCGTTTCCGAGCTCGGCGGGCTGTTTGCAGTGTGGACACAGGGTGCGCACCAGCCGCTGTGCCAGGATGCCGATCACCGTGGCGTTGATCAGGTAGGCGGGCGTGCCGATCTCCAGAAGGCGCGTGACCGCCGAAGGCGCATCGTTCGTGTGAAGTGTGGAGAACACGAGATGGCCCGTGAGCGCGGCCTGGACCGCCATCTCGGCGGTCTCGTTGTCGCGGATCTCTCCGATCATGATGATGTCGGGGTCCTGACGCAGCAGGGCGCGTACGCCGTTGGCGAAAGTGAGGCCAATGGAGGAGTGCACCTGCATCTGATTGAAAGCAGGTTCCACCATTTCGATGGGGTCCTCGATGCTGCACACGTTCACTTCGGAGGTCGCCAGCTGTCGCAGCGTTGAGTACAGCGTCGTGGTCTTGCCGGAGCCGGTGGGGCCGGTGACGAGAATGATGCCGTGCGGCTGCTCGATCATGCCTTTCCAGGAGGAGAACTCCTGCTCGGTGAGACCGAGCTCCTGGAAGTTGCGGCGCAGCACGTTGGGATCGAAGACCCGCATCACCATCTTCTCGCCCATGGCCGTGGCGATGCTGGACAGTCGCAGCTCGATCTCTTTTCCCTCGGGCGAGCGCGTCTTCAGGCGCCCGTCCTGAGGGCGCCGTTTCTCGGCCACGTCCATACGACCCAGAGTCTTGATGCGGTTGACGATGGCATTGCCGACGCTGTGTGGGACCTGATAGACCGAGTGCAACACGCCGTCGATCCTGAAGCGAATGTCGGCTTTATCACGTCGGGGCTCTATGTGAATGTCGCTCGCCCGTTGTTCGAACGCGTACTGCAGCAGCCAGTCCACGATGTGGACGATGTGATGGTCTTCGGCGTCGAGCTTGCCCGCACGCCCGAGTTCGACGAGCTGCTCCAGGTTCTGGATGATGTTTACGCCGGTGTCGTCGCGGTGGCGCGTGGCGCGCTGGACGGAGCGGCTCAGGTTGTAGAATTCGTCGAGGTATCGGCTGATGTCCGTTGGATTGGCGATGACGCGCGTGATGCGTTTGCGCAGGAGCTGCTCGAGCTCGTTTATCCAGTCCTTTTCGTAGGGATCGGCAACGGCGATGACGACCTCATCATGGCGCACCTCGATCGGCAGGATCTGGCGCCGCGATGCATATGCGTGCGAGATGAGGCTGGTCACCAAGGGCACGTCGATCTCCAGGGGGTCGAGGCGCTTGTAGGGGATGCGTGCCCGCTCGGAGAGCCATTCCGTCAGGTCCTCGAGGCTCAGGGTGCGCCCCGGCTTCTTGGCGTCGGCGACCTGCTGTGCGGCGATGAACGCCAGCGGGTGCGTGCGGCTCGAGTCCTGCCGCTTTTCGTTGCGAACGACCCGCTTGGCCTCGTCGGCGCCGATTCGCCCCGCCGCGATCAGCTCCGTGATTGCCTGCTTGATCGTGAACGAGGTAACCGGTTTGGGTTCTATGCGCGCTCTTTGTTCCAGCAAGATCGACATCCCCGGTTTGATGAGAATATCCGCGGCGCGGGCGTCCGCCTCCCCGGGCTCGGCGCCGGCACGTGTCCCCGTGGCAAAGCCCCACGGCCTCCCTGGGTCTAAGTGTAGACGCTTTTCCGGGCATCTCCGGGGCCCTCGGCGCCGCGGGGCACGGCTGTGGATGGCATGCGTGCGGCGGGGTTTTCTGCAACAATGCGGCCGTCCCCGCGGTATGCCCGAACCCATGTCCATGCCACATTTCGAACTGATTGCGGCGACGACGAGTTTCGTCGGTTCCCACTTCCTGCTGTCGCAGAGCGTCGTTCGCGCGTGGCTCGTCGGCAAACTGGGGCAGAGAGCGTTCCTGGGCCTGTATTCGGCGGCGGCAATCGCCTTGCTGTGGTGGATGATTCGCGCCTACGCCGAGGCTCCGCTCGTCGTGGCCTGGCTACCGGTCGCCGGACTGCGCTGGGTCCCGTTCGTGGTTATGCCGCTGGCGCTCGTGCTCGTCGTGGCGGGCATGCTCACGCCCAACCCAACGGCAGTCATGCAGCAGAAAGCGCTGCGGCGGGGCGCCGTCGAAGGCGCCCTCTCGATGACGCGGCACCCGGTCATGTGGGGCGTCGCCCTGTGGGCGCTCAGCCACCTGCTTGTGAACACCGACGTGGCCTCCATGGTCTTCTTCGGCGGCTTGGCGACGCTCGCGCTCGGCGGCGCGGCGCACATCGACGCCCGACGCCGGCGATCGCATCCCGAGGCCTTTCCCCCCTTCGCGGCGGCGACGTCATTTGTCCCCTTCTTCGCCCTTGCCACGCGACGTGCGCGGCTCGAGGTCGACGCGCGCCTGTGGGCCGCCTGCGCGGTGGGTGTCGCCGCCTACGTGGCGCTGATGCTTCTCCACGGTCGCCTCTTCGGCGTCGCCTTGCTGCGCTAGCGCGGGGATGAATGACACGGCGAAAACGCCCCTGAAGGGTCGCGGGGCGCTCAGCAACGAGCAAAGCCGTTTCGAGTCGATGCGCCGCACGGCCGTCGACGACGGCTGGTGCACCGGCGACGAGCAGGCGCGGGCTCCCGCTACCACGGTCATCGTCGACTCGTCGCGCAGCGTGATCAGCACCAACGCGTCGCCCGACGTCCCCTTCGAGCAATCCATCAACCCCTATCGAGGCTGCGAGCACGGCTGCGTCTACTGCTTTGCGCGGCCGACGCACGCTTATCTCGGCTACTCGCCGGGAATGGATTTCGAGACCAAGATCGTGGTGAAGCCCGATGCGGCGAGACGCCTGGAAGCCGAGCTCGGCAGGCCCAAGTACCGCTGCCGCGTGATTGCCATGGGCACCAACACCGACCCCTATCAGCCGTTGGAGCGTCGCTACGGCATAACGCGCGAGATTCTCGAGGTGCTGGCGCGCCACCAGCACCCCGTCAGCATCGTCACCAAGTCGTGCCTGATAGAGCGCGATCTGGACCTGTTGGCCTCGCTCGCCAGACGTGATCTCGTCCACGTGGGAATTTCCGTGACCTCCCTCGACGGCGATTTGTCGCGGCGCCTCGAGCCGCGCACGGCGGCGCCCGGCAGGCGACTGAAGACCATCCGGCGGCTGACGGCCGCCCGCGTGCCCACCGCGGTGGTGATGGCGCCCGTGATCCCGCTGCTGAACGACGGCGAGATCGAGGCCGTCCTGGCGGCCGCCGCCGGCGCGGGGGCGCGCGCGGCCCACTACATCTTGCTGCGCCTGCCGTTGGAGGTGAAGGAGCTGTTCACGCAGTGGCTGGCGCAGCATAGCCCGCTCAAGGCGGAGCACGTGATGAGCCTGATACGCCAGTCGCGTCAGGGAAGGGACAACGATTCGACTTTCGGTCGCCGGCAGCGTGGCACGGGAGAGTATGCGCGGCTCATCGGACAGCGCTTCCGCGTCGCAGCGCGCAAGCATGGGCTCGACGCCGAGCTCCCCTGCCTCGATACGACTCGGTTCGAAAGGCCCGGCGGCGACGAGGCTCAGCTGTCGCTGTTCTGAGCGCGCGTGCTCGCGCGTTCGCGCGACGGGGGGCGATGCCCGCGCAAGTTTGCGGTGTACGGGGATGTCGTTGCTCGAGGCGCCCCCCGTATTTGGCAAAGCCGCCTTTTACCGATAGCATAGGCGTTGCTCTGGAGAGAGAGAATCAGTCGATGGCTCCGAAGGATGGCAACATGCATCTGGGCTTCTCCGACGCGGCGCGCGGGGGAAGCGGCATCGAATCGGCCTTGGACAAGGCCTCGTCGGCGTCGACGGCGCTCGAGCGCGCACTGATGCACCGGCTCTTGAATTTGTTCGGCCCGCCTGCCGTGCGGGTGCGTCTGTGGGACGGCACCGAGATTGTGCCTTCGCCGCGCGAACCCGTCGGCACCATCAACATCGACGGCAGGGCCACGCTCTACCGGCTGATCGCAAGGCAGGACGTCGCTTTCGGTGATGAGTTCAGCGCCGGGCGTCTGCGCGTGGACGGCGACCTGGTCAAGGTGCTGCGCGAGCTCTACACCCCGCGGCCCCTGTCCCCGAAGGACAGTCTGTTCTTCTCCACGCTCTACAAAGTGATGACGCGGCGGCCACGCCCCAACAACCTCGTCGGCTCGCGGGAGAACATTCATCATCACTACGATCTCGGCAACGAGTTCTACCGGATGTGGCTGGATGCCGAGATGCAGTACACCTGCGCCTACTATGCGCAACCCGACTTCAGCCTCGAGCAGGCGCAGCAGGCCAAGATGGACCATGTCTGTCGCAAGCTGCAGCTCAAGCCGGGCGATCACGTGGTCGAGGCGGGCTGCGGCTGGGGCTCGCTCGCCCGTCACATGGTGAAGTATTACGGTGCCCGTGTGCGCGCCTACAACATCTCCAAGGAACAGGTACGCTATGCAACCGAGCGTGCCGCGCGCGAGGGGCTGGGGGAGCAGGTCGAGTACGTGGAGGACGACTATCGCAACATCAGTGGCGAGTACGACGTGTTCGTCTCGGTTGGAATGCTCGAGCACGTGGGCAAGCATAATTACGCGGCCCTCGGTGGTGTCGTCGAACGCTGCCTGCGCGACGACGGGCGTGCGCTGATCCACAGCATCGGACGCAATCAACCTCGCCTCATGAGTGCCTGGATCGAGAAAAGGATCTTTCCCGGCGCCTATCCACCTACCCTGGGCGAGATGATGCACATCCTGGAGCCCTACGACTTCTCCGTGCTCGACGTCGAGAATCTGCGGCTGCACTACGCCCGCACCCTCGAGCATTGGCTACAGCGCTACGATCGCTCGCGCGAGCGCGTGCGCGAGATGTTCGATGATCACTTCATGCGCGCGTGGCAACTGTATCTGGCGGGTTCGATCGCGGCATTTCTGACGGGGTCGCTGCAGCTGTTTCAGGTCGTGTTTGCCCGGGGACGTGACAACTCCGTGCCCTGGACCCGCGCGCATCTTTACAACGCGGGTGAAGCGACCGCGTCCGAGTAGGCCCGCCGTCGCGGCCCGCGCCGCCCGCACGCAGCCGGCATGAGTGCGCCGCAGACACAGCCCCGCCCACAGATGCTCGATCTCAAAGAGCTGGCGGCGCGGCTGCGGGAGTTCGCCGAGGCCCGCGACTGGCAGCAGTTTCACGCCCCGAAGAATCTCGCCATGGCATTGATCGTCGAGGCCGCGGAGCTCGTGGAGCACTTCCAGTGGTCGCCGGAGCACGCCGATGCCACGCTCGATGCGGAAAAGCGGCGGCAGATCGCACTCGAGCTCGCAGATGTCCAGATCTATCTCGTGCGTCTGGCCGACCGCCTGGGTATCGATCTGGCGCGCGCGGTGCAGGAGAAGATCGCCCTGAACGAGAGCAGGTATCCCGTCGCTCTCAGTCGTGGCAGGGCTACCAAGTACACGGAACTCTAGAGTTGGAGCGTCTGTACACCGCCGCCGATCTTCCCGAGGCTCACCTGATCCTGCACATGCTGCGGCAGGCTCGCATCGAGGCACACGTGTTCAACGAGAATGCTCAGGGCGGCGTAGGGGAGCTGCCGTTCACGCACACCTATCCCGAGGTCTGGATCACGAACGGTGCGGACCGCGAGCAGGCGCGGCGCATCATCGCCCGCTACGAGCGGCCGGCATCGCCGAGCGGCGTCCTCACCTGTGCCGAGTGCGGCGAGCAGAGTCCGGGAAACTTCGAACTGTGCTGGCGCTGCGGGAACTCTTTTTGAGCGATCCGTGGCAGACGACGCCGGCCGGGCGCTCCGCCGCGGCGCCTGCCGTCGTTGAGCGATGCCGCGCGTAGCCGGTAAGACGCGCGCTCGACGCCGCGGCGCTCGGCGCGACAAGCGCCGCGGCAGGCCTCCTCGCGGTGGTGGCCGCGTCCTGCTGGTGCGCGGGGCGCTGTTGCTGCTGGTGGCGCTGGCGGCGGTGCTGGCGTGGCTGGACGTGAGCATACGCCAGAAGTTCGAAGGGGCGCGCTGGGCCATTCCGGCGCACGTTTACTCGCGCCCGCTCGAGCTCTACGCCGGGCTCAGGCTGGATCGTGAGCGTTTCGTCACGACCCTCGCGCGCCTTGGCTACCGGGCCGTGCCAACGCCGAGCGAGGCAGGAACCTACAACGCGCATGCGGGCGCCGTCGACGTCGTCACACGCGCGAATCGCTACTGGGACGCAAACGAGCCGTCGCGCTCGCTGCGCGTCGTCTTCCTCGGCGGGCGCATCGGCTCCCTCACCGACCGGAGCAGCGGTGAGGCGGCGGTCGTCGTGCGGCTCGAGCCGAGCCTGATCGGCAGTGTCTCCCCCTTCCACCACGAGGACCGCACCCTGGTGCGTCTTGAGGAGGTTCCGCGCGATCTGACCACGGCGCTGCTGCTGATGGAGGATCGCAGCTTCGCGCGTCACTTCGGCGTCGACCCGCGTGGTCTCGCGCGCGCCCTGTGGGTGAACATCAGGGCCGGTAGCGTGCAGCAGGGTGGCAGCACCATCACGCAGCAGCTGGTGAAGAACTTCTATCTCAGCGCCGAGCGCAGCCTGCAGCGCAAGTTCACGGAGATGCTGATGGCGGTGCTGCTGGAGATTCACTACGGCAAGGACGAGATCCTCGAGGCCTATCTGAACGAGGTGTTCCTCGGCCAGGCGGGCAACCGCGCCATTCACGGCTTCGGCCTCGCCAGTCACTTCTACTTCGGGCGCCCGCTCGGCGAGCTCACCCTCCCCGAGATGGCGATGCTGGTCGGGCTGGTGCGGGCGCCGTCGGCCTACAATCCGCACCGCCACCCGGAGCGGGCCCGCGCGCGGCGCAACCTGGTGCTCGAGACGCTGGCGCAGCAGGGTCACATCGACGCCGCCGAACTCGAAAAGCTACGTGACGCTCCCCTCGGCATCCGCCGCGGCGAGCCGGGAGTGACGACGCCCTATCCGGCGTTCGTCGATTTCGTGCGGCGGCAGCTTCGCCGCGACTATCGCGACGAAGATCTTCGCTCCGAGGGTCTGGCCGTGCACACCGCCCTCGACCCGCAGGTGCAACAGGCCGCCGCGACGGCGTTGCGCGAGACGCTGCCGCGGCTCGAGCAAGCGCGTGCGCTGCCGCAGGGAGCGCTGGAGGGCGCCATCGTCGTGGTGCGTCCGGACAACGGTGAGGTGCTGGCCGTGGTCGGAGGCCGTCACACGGGCTTCGCCGGTTTCAATCGCGCACTGGATGCCTCCCGGCCCGTGGGGTCGCTGATCAAGCCGGCGGTCTACCTCGCGGCGCTGGAGCGCTCCGCCGCCTACACGCTGGTCACGCCGCTCAAGGACGAGCCGCTGCGGGTCGAGCAGCGCGGAAGCCCCGCGTGGGAGCCCACCAACTACGACCGCAAGTTTCACGGCGAGGTCAGCCTGCTGACGTCGCTGGCACGCTCCTACAACGTCCCGACCGCCCGGCTCGGCCTCGACGTCGGCGTCGAGTCCGTGATCGACGTGCTGCGGGCGCTCGGCGTGCGCCGCCCGCTGGCGGCATACCCGTCACTGCTGCTCGGCGCCAGCGAGCTCAGCCCGGTGGAGGTGACGCAGGTGTATCAGACACTCGCGAGCGGAGGCTTTCGCGCCCCGTTACGCACGATTTTCGCCGTGCTCACCGCCGCGGGGTCGCCCCTGACGCGATACCCGCTCGCCGTCGAGCAGGCCGTTGAGCCGGGTTCGATGTATCTGCTCAATTACGCCCTGCAGGAGGTCGTGCGCACGGGCACCGCCAGCGCCTTGAACGCGACGTTCCCCGCCGAGCTCGGCATCGCCGGGAAGACCGGCACCACCGACGACCATCGCGACAGCTGGTTCGCGGGGTACACTGGCAATTATCTTGCGGTGGTCTGGGTCGGGCGCGACGACAACGGCCCCACTGGACTGACCGGGGCCGGCGGCGCGATGCGCGTGTGGGCGAATCTGATGCGAAGTCTGGACGTCGAGCCTGTAGAGATGCCCGTGCCCGAGAACGTGGTCTCGGTAAGTGTCGACACACGCAACGGCGCGGCCGCCGGTCCAGGCTGTGACGGTGCGCGCGCGCTGCCTTTCATTCGCGATTCGGCGCCGACGCGGGTGGCGCCGTGCGCGGTCCTGCCCGCAGAGGACGCCCGGTCACGCCCCCGCCGCCACCGCTGGTTTGACGAGAGGTCGAGTCGATGATGCCAGACACACGCCCGAGTGCACCCGCCCGGCGTGCCCAACCCACCGCGGCGTGCCCGCGCCGCCTGCTCTGCGGCCTCGTGCTCGGCGCGGCGGCGGTCCTCGGGGGCTGTGCCGCCACGCCGCCGGTCACCGTCGACGAGCGCTCGACCACGGCGCCCGGGCGGGCCCTGCCGACGCAGGGGGCGCCGGCCCCCGAGCCGGTGCCGGGCATCCCCTTGCCGGCCGTTGACGAGCCCCCCGAGGCCGGCGTGCCGCTCGGGACGGACCGGCAGCCCGTCATCGTGGCGCTCATAGACACGGCCGAGCGCGAGGCCCGAGCCGGTGAACTCGAAAAGGCGGCGGCGGCGCTGGAGCGCGCGCTGCGCATCGACGCCAAGGACGCCTCGCTATGGCATCGACTGGCGCGAATCCGCCTGGATCAGGGTCAGACCGACCAGGCCGTGCACCTGGCGTCGAAGTCGAACACCCTGGCGGGGCTGGACGCGAGCCTGCGGCGCGCCAACTGGCTGCTGATCGCGCGTGCCCACCGTGCCGCCGGCGACGAGGAAAACGCGCGCGCGGCGGAGCGGCATGCGGGTGCGCCCTAAGAGCGGGCGCGGGTAGGAAGCTCAGGGCCCGCCGAACGGGCCCGGCGGCGGCACGGGTGGAGCCGGAGCCGGCGCCACGGGCGCGGACGGCGCCGCGGGTGCGGCGGGCGCTGTCGGCGCCACGGGCGCCGCGGGCGCCGGCGGGGACAGC
>JABAOH010058242.1_pt1 | contig 26062 bp, 27 predicted proteins | sample 7062181 | NCBI WGS metagenome assembly JABAOH01 (sample SAMN14538630, study PRJNA623070) | marine sediment metagenome | biome: marine biome [ENVO:00000428]; feature: marine pelagic biome [ENVO:01000023]; material: deep marine sediment [ENVO:00002113]; isolation source: pool of 5 deep marine... | reverse complement strand
CACACGCGATCTGGCGCCGGGGCGCGCGTCGTGCGATGATAGGCCCATGTTCGGCACGCGAGGCCCCTCTCATGCCGTCTTTTGATGTCGTGTCCCGCATTGCGCTGCCCGAGGTCGACAACGCCGTCCAGGGGGCGATGCGCGAGATCGGCACACGATACGACTTCAAGGGCAGCAGGTGCTCGATCGAACATGCCGACGGGGTGCTGACGATCCGCGCCGACGACGACTTCAAGCTCAAGCAGGTGCAGGACCTGCTGCGCACCTATCTCGCCCGCCGCAAGCTCGATGCCGGCGCGTTCGACTTCGCCAGGCCCGAGCCGGCCGCACACAACACGCTGCGCCAGACGGTGACGGTGTGCCAGGGCATCGAGCGCGATCTGGCCCAGAAGGTCGTCAAGGCGATCAAGGGCGCCAAGCTGAAGGTACAGGTCGCAATCCAGGGCGACGAGCTGCGTGTGTCGGGCAAGAAGCGCGACGACCTGCAGGGAGCGATCGCGGTGATCAAGGGGCTCGGCATCGAACAGCCGCTGCAGTACGTGAATTTCCGCGACTGAGGCGTAACCGCCGGCCGGGGTCTGTGGGTCGCCGGATGCGCGCTCATGATGGGCTGTCGCGGCGGCACAGAGCATGGAGGTGCCAGGATGACCATCACTGCACTACGGGCCGCATTGAGGCGTGCCACCGCCGGGTTCGCCCTGCTGGCCGCGCTGGCGCCGGCGGCCGCCGCCGAAGGCACCTGGGGCACGCGTGCGCCATTGCCCGGTGCGCATTCCGAGTTCGCGGTCGCCGAGCTGCACGGCGACATCTACGTCGTCGGCGGCTACGCCATCGGCGGTGTCGAGGGCACCACGGTGCACGTCTACGACACGGTGGCCGACCGCTGGCGCCGCGGCCCGCCGCTGCCCGAGCCCGCGCACCACCTGATGGCGGTGGCGGCCGGCGAAAGGATCTTCGTCATGGGTGGTCAGGGCAGCGGCATCTTCGGGCGCGGCTTCATCGATGCGGTGTGGGCGCTCGACCCGGAATCCGGGGAATGGGAGGCGCGCACGCCGATGCCGACGGCCCGCAGCGCCGGCGTTGCGGTAACGCTGGACGGCCGCATCTACGTCGCCGGCGGACGGCCGCCGCAGGGGCACGACTTCGCGGTCTACGACCCGGCCACCGACCGCTGGACGGTGCTGCCGGACATGCCGAGCCAGCGCAACCATCTGGCCGGTGCCGCCATCGGCGGCCGCATCTTCATCGCCGGCGGCCGGCTCGGGCCCGGCTACCGCAGCGACGCGTCGGCGGCACTCGAGGTGTTCGATCCGGCGACCGGCGAGTGGTCCGGGGCGGCGCCGATGCCGCGGCCGCGCAGCGGCATCAACGGCATCGCCGCGCGCGGCTGCTTCCATGTCTGGGGTGGCGAAGGCAGCGCTGGCATGTTCCCCGACCACACGGTGTACGACCCGCGCAGCGACCGCTGGACGCGGCTCGCCGACATGCCGGTGCCGGTGCACGGCGTCACTGGGGCGGCCTTCGTCGAAGGGCTGATTCACATTCCCGGCGGCGGCCAGAGCGTCGGCGGCGGTAGCCCGGGCACGCTACACCAGACCTATCGGCCGGACATGACCTGCGAGTAGGAGACGGCGCGATCAGACGATCTCGACCAGTTCCACCTCGAACACGAGGTCCTCGCCGGCCAGCGGATGGTTGGCGTCCATGGTGACGGTCTCGTCTGAGACTGCGGCGATGGTGACGACCATCTGGCCGCCGTCGGCGGTCGTCGCCTGCAGCCGCTTGCCGACGACGAGGTCGATGTTCTCGGGCACCGCGGTCCGCGGCACCTCCTGTACCGCCGCGGGATCGCGCTGGCCGTAGGCCTCGGCGGCGGTGACCGTGACTGTCTTGCTGTCGCCGACCGCCATGCCGGCGATCTCGCGGTCGAGGCCCGGGATGATCTGCCCCGCGCCGATAGTGAACTCCAGCGGGTCGCGACCGGACGAGGAGTCGAACTCGCTTCCGTCGGCCAGCGTACCGGTGTAGTGGATGCGGACGGTATCGCCCGTCTTGGCTTCGCTCATGGGTCGTCCTCTTCCATTAGATGGCGCCTCGCTCACCTGGCGACATCCCGAAAGCGGCCGACAGATCTATGGCAAGAGCCTCGATAGGCCGGCGACCCTAACACACGCCGTAGCGCCGAGTCATGGGCGAAGGGGATTATTCGCGCGGTACGGGCTGAACCGTCCGTACCGCAGCGGGCACATGGGTCACCGGTAGGTCGCTCTATTGCGAGGGCATGTTGGCCCAGCGGCCCTTGCGCTCGCGACGGGCCTGGGCTTCGGCCTGCCGGTAGCTCTCGGCGCGCTGGGTACGCTCACTGTCGCCGCCCGGCACGTCGGCGAGCAGCACGCCGCGGTCGGCGATCGCCCAGCCGGTCCGCAGCATCGCCGCCCCCAGGTCGGTATCGCCGGCGCGGCAGACCGCAGCGTTGCGGTCGAAACTGTCGACGGTGCAGGTCACGTTTTGGCCGTGCCGGTACAGCAGGTCGTCGAGGGCGCTGCGCGCATAGAGGCCTATATCGTCGGGATCCGACATGCGGGGCGCCTCGATTCCCCACAGGCGCAGCGTGGTAATCGGATGGCCGGGGCTGCCGACCTGGATCGTATCGCCCGAAATCGCCGCCGCCGTCCCGGTCACGAACTCGATCGCCGCCGCCGACAGTGGCACCCCGGCGCACAAGAGCGCGGACAGTAAGGCAAGGCGGACAAGACTGATCATGGATTCTGGAATATCGCAAATGCCGCTGCAGGACAAGAGTGGGGACACGTCCCGGCGGTCCCGCTGGCCGCCGGGTCACCGCTGGCGCACGAGCGCGAACATCTCTTCGCCGAACTCCGACAGGGCAGCCTCGTGCAGCGGCCTGACCGCCTCGGCGAACAGCGCATGCTCGGCCGCGGTCAGCTCGACGATCTCGCAGCCCGCCTCGACGATCGCCTGCCGGGCAGTCTCCTCCTCGGCGACCGCGAGTTCGCGCTGGCGCAAGGTTGCATCCCGGACCGCGCGTCCCAGCGCCGCGCGCATCTCCGCGGGCAGCGCCTCGAACGCTGGCCGGTTGGCGAAGACGCCGCGCGAGATATAGAAATGATTGCTCAGCGTGTGATAGCGGTGGAACAAATGCACCCCGTAGGTCACCGTATTGGCCAGCGGGTTCTCCTGCGCATCGATCGTCCCGGCAGAGATTCTCTCTATCGCTTCGGTCAGATCGATCGGCAGCGGCGCTGCGCCGAGCAGCTCGAAGGTCCGTGCCTGGATGCGGCTTGGCAGCACGCGGATCCGCATGCCGGCAAGGTCGGCGGGGCCGCGCACCGGATGCAGCCGGTTGGAGATGTGGCGAAAGCCGTTCTCGAAGAATCCGAGCACCCGGTAATTCATTCGCTCCTCGACGCGTTCCTTCAGGCGGTCGCCGAGGGGGCCGTCCATCGCCGCGCGGGCTTCCGCATTGTCGGCGAACAGGAACGGCAGGTCGACGAAACCGAGTTCCGGTACCCGTTCGGTCAGGTAGCTGGTCGACTGATAGACGATGGTCAGGACCCCGGACTCGGCCAGCCACAGCACGTCTTCCGAACGGTAGCCGAAGTCCATGACGTTCCAGACGTACTTCACGTCCACCGCATCGCCGAACTCGGCCTCCAGCGCGTCGCCGATCATCTTGAGCGCCAGGCTGTGCGTGGTCGCGGGCGGGCCGTAGCCACCGAAGCGGATCTGGACGGGGTCGGTCATCGTCTTTGCTCCTTCGGTCGACACCGGTTCCCTGAAGCGCGGTATCGGGAAATGCCGGGCACCTCAATCAAATACCGACTGGTGGTGCGCTGCGACCCGTCGCGGGGCACGCGCCGTCGCCGCAAGTGCCGAGGCGACCACACAGTACGCGGTGCAGACCGCGGCTATGCTGTCGACCGACAGGCCACTGTCGATTGCGAGCCCCGCCACCGCGGGTGCGACGCCGGTGGCGAACACCATGACGGCTTGCGTGAACGCGCGGATCGCGCCGAGATGGGCGGTACCGTACAGCTCGGGCCACAAGGCGCCGCCGAGGACGAATGAGGCCCCGGTACCGAGGCCCATCAGGCCGAGGAACACGGGTGCCGCAGCGGGCCCGCTGCCGACGGCCAGAGCAAGGCACGACAGCAGGAGCGGCACAAGAAACAGCGGCACCAATCGTGCAGCGCTCAGGCGGTCGACCAGCGGTCCCGCCGCCAGCGTCGCGGCGATCGACGCCACCGCGAAGACCGTGAACGAGCCGGCCATCAGCGACAGCGGCCAGCCCTTGGCTTCCGCCAGATGCACCTGGTGGAAGATCAGACCGGTGAAGATGGCTGGCGTCGCGACAAGGGCTGGCAGCCGGAGCCACAGCCCCGGGTCGCGCAGCACGGCGCCGAGGGCGCTGTCCACGTGATTGCGCTCGGCCGCGCCCGCCCGCCGCGCCCGCAGGGCCGCATCGCGCGCGCCCTGGTCCTTGAGCAGGATATGAGCAAGCGGAGTCGCCGCAAGCAGGGCGACCGCGGTGGCGACCCAGACGCTGCGCCAGCCGGCCAAGGCGATGCCGGCGACCACCAGTGTCGGGAGGACGAACTTGGCGGCTGGCAGCCCCATCACGGCGACGCTGATCGCACGGCCGCGTTCGGCCTCGAAATAGCGACCCATGGCGGTGGCCGCGGTATGTCCGGCGAGACCTTGCCCGAACAGCCGCAGGCCGAACAGCGCCACAGCCAGCGCGGTAACGCTCCACGACACTGCCACCAGCAGACTGACAATGGCCAGACCGACCATCACCGTGGCCGAGAACGCAGCGAGCGGAACCCTGTCGATCAGCCGGCCGGCCCAGACCAGCGTGGCGGCGCTGGCCAAAGTCGCCACCGCGTAGATCGTCCCGAAGTTGCCGTGGGACAAATCGAACGCGGCGCGCAGTTCGCCGCCGAACAGCGAGACATAGAACGTCTGCTGCCCGGCGCTCGAGCAGAAATACATGAAGACCCCGAAGCCGATCAGCCGGCCATTGGCACGCAGGAACGAAAGCGGAAGCATGGGACCGTTCTACGCGTGCCCGGACAGGACGGAAAGGCGTTTTCGCACCGGTTCGCAATGCGACGGGGACGATCGACCCGGCGAAACGCAGTCGCCTCCGTTCCTGGCCTCGATACCACCGGCTCTTGCATCCGTACGGCGGTCAACAGGGCGTACGTGTATCGGTATTTATTTTTCGTTAATGAAAATATTGGTATAACTTACTGATTCGTCGTCGATTCGGTTAGGACCGAGGAATGAGTTCCAACGTTACCAAGCTGCCGCATGCGGCGCGTGAAGGACTTGCGCCGCATCCGCTGTCGTTGCAGGCGGCAATGGAACGCGCGGCTGAAGCCCGCCTGAAGACGGCGTTGATCGCGGGCGGTATCAGCGTCGTCTGGATTTTGCTGTGCCTCATCTATGCATTCGGCCACCTCGGGGCGGAGACGCTGGCCCGGCTTGCGCCGCATGAGGCGGGCGCGGCCGCGGCCGGGATTGCCATGCCGCTGGTCGTCTTGTGGCTGGTCGTGCTGTACCTGCGCCGTGGTGGCGAACTGCGCGAGCATACGGAGATGCTGCGTGCCCAGCTGGAGCTGCTGACCTATCCGGCGGACGACGCGGAAAGCCGCGTGCGGGCGATCACCGATTCCCTTCGCAGTCAGGCCGAGGCTCTCGATCGCGTCACGGATACGGCGACGATCCAGATGGAAAAGCTGTCGAAGACGCTGGGTGGGCGCACCGAGGCGCTGGCCGCGGTGTCTGAGAAGGCGACCGGCGAAGCGCAGATGATCAGCGATCTGCTCGAGCGCCATACGCGCATGCTCTCGGATCTCGCCGACCGGTTCCATGCGCGCGAAGACCATCTGCGCCAGACGGTGGAAAAGCAGGCGCAGGACATCAGCGCGGCAACCGACGATGCAGTGGCCCAGTCCGAGGACATGCGGCGTGCGATGCGCGCCCAGATTGATGAGATGCTGAAGGCGTCGGAGGCGGCGGTAGGCCAGGCCCGTCAGATCGGCACCTTGTTCCGCGATTATACCGGTCAGCTGGACGAGGCGGCCTCGGCGGCGAAGGAGAACGCGGCGAGCATCGAACGCTCGTTGATCGAAACCTCGACCCATCTGCACGAGGTGACGAAACGTACCGCGGAACAAGCCGATGCCACCGTCGAAAACCTTGAGACACGGGGCAAGGCGTTCGCCGACGAGCTGGAGCAGGCNNTCCTCGACGATATCAGCGGTACCCTATCGAAGAAGATCGCAGGTGTGACCGAGGCCATGGAGCACGCGCTAAGCGCCCAGCAGATCGCGCTCAACGCGTTCATGGAAAAGGCCGCATCCAACGTGGCCGAGATCGGACGGAGCCTCGATGAAAAGACCGGCGAGGTCGCGGGCCGTCTCGATACCGTCCTAGCGCAACGGGCGTCGGAACTGGCCGGCGTCGTGCAGCGCAGCCAGGACCAGGTCGACGAACTGGCGGCCGTGATGCGCAGCCAGATCGAAGAGCTGTCCGAGGCGGGCAGGCACAGCTTCCAGCAGGTCGAGCTCCTGAACAACGCTCTGCGCGAACGCTCGGAGGGCCTTCACGCGACTGCCGAGCATTTGGGCGCGGAAGCGGCGAAGGTCGAGGAGCTAAGCGGCGAACACGCACGGCAGCTGGAAATGGCCAGCGACGAGACGACAAAACAGGTGACCGTCCTCGGCCATCTGCTGAAGGGGCAGACGGAGGAGCTGCTGGCGGCATCGCAGCTGACCACGCAGCGCGCCGAATCCATCAGCGAGGCACTGCAGCGCCAAGCCGGGGAACTCGCTGCGGCCGCCGCACGTTCGGCGAGCCAGACGGCGGAATTCGAAGCATTGATCGCGGCCCGCATGGCCGAGTTGCGGGATACCATGGAGGCAGGAGCACGGTCCTATACCGAATCCGTTGCCCCAGCGGCAAACCAGGCCCGCAACATGGCAGATATTCTGCGCGAACAAACCCGTGTGCTGCACGAAGCCTCCGAAACGGCGGAGCGGCAAGCCCAGACGATCGCCTCTCTGCTGAACCGCGAGAGCGAGGCCCTGCGGTCGATTGCCGAGGTCTCGACGGGGCAGGCGCAGCAGATTCGCTCGGCGATGCATGAGAGCGTCGAGGACATGGCGCGGCAAACCACGCGGGCTACGGCCGATGCCGCGCGCATCCGCGACTCGATGCGCGAGGCCGCGCGCGAGAACCGCGAGGAGATGGAGCGCAGTTCCCAACAGGCCGCGGCGGACGCGGCGCGGATTCGGGAAACGCTGCGCGACGAAAGCCGCGATCTGGCGCGCCTCGCCGACGTCATCGGCCAACGCGCCCACACGGTGGCAACCCTGGTTGGTCAGCATACCGATGCGCTCAACAGCGCCGCGGAGAACAGCGAGCAACGTGCCGCCGACGTCGGACGCAGCGTCCAGCTCTTGACCGAACAACTGATAAGCGCCGCGGAACAGGTGACCATGCGCATCAGCGCGGCGGGCCAGGGGTTCGCAGCACAATCGACAACGCTCAACGATTCGGCGCGTACGGCACTTGGACTGATCGACGAGGTCACGGAACGGTTCCGCAAACAGGCGGAAATTCTGAGCGAACGCGCCCGTCATGCCGGCGGCCATGTCGATTCCACTGCGGCCTCGGTGCGCCAACACGCCGAGGAACTGGCGCAGGCGGTGCTGTCGGCCGCCGACGGACTGCGGAGCATCGGCGACGCGTTCGCGGGCCACAGCAGTACCCTGACCGGCACTGCCGAGCAGGTTGCCGGCCGGATATCGCGGTTGACCGAGCAGTTCCGCACGCAGTCGCAGAGTCTCGACCATGCGGTCGAGGTGGCCGGACGCCAGATCGACAAGGCCGGCGTGACGCTCGGCCGCCAGCGCGAGATGCTCGAGGCGGTTACCGGGCGAACGGTCGACCAAGTGGCGGATATCGGCAAGAACATCCATGAACACAGCGGTGCCCTCCTGCGCACGCTGGAGGAAGCGATGACCCGCGCCGACCGGGCCGGCAGCGCCTTCGACGAACAGGCGACCCGTATGATCCGTGCCGCCGACCGCGCCGAGCTGCGCGCCAAGGAGTTCAAGCAGCAGGAGCAGGCGCTTCGCCGCGATCTGTTCCTGAAGACAGCGCGCTTCGTCATCGAGGATCTGAACTCGACCGCGATCGACCTCTCGCGCGCGCTGCACAACGAGGTCTCCGAGGCCGACTGGAAGCGATATGCCAACGGCGATCGCGGCGTGTTCACGCGGGCGCTGCTGCGCGGGCGCAATTCGGCGAGCAGCGTTGCCAGGGCCGGCGAAAAGATGCGCCATAATGAGGAGATGCGCCGTTACGTGACGCAATATGTCGACCAGTTCGAACGGCTGCTGGCGGAGGCCAAGGAGTGCGACCCCGAGCAACTCCTCCATTCGACGTTCCTGACAGCCGATGTCGGCAAGCTGTATCTCATGCTGTGCAGCGCGATGGGCCGTGAGGAGGACGACTCGCTGCACTAGCCGAGGATCGCATACGTCCCGAATGCGATGAACGCGGCGCCGGCCAGTCGGCGGGTCCAGAGGGTGGCGCCGGCAGGCAAGCGACCGCCGAGCGTGCCGGCGGAGCCGCTGAGCGCCAGCCACCACGCCGCCGATCCGATGAACACGCCGACGACGAATACTGCGCGGTCCCGCCCCGTTGCCAGGTCTGGCAACAGCCCGAGGCCGACGATGACTGCGGCGAAGGTCAGGATGGTCGCGGGATTGGCCAGCGTCAGCAGGACCGCCGCGGCATAGGCGCCCAGGTGTCCGGCGAGGGAGGGCGCCGCCGCCACGACGTTGCGAGGCAGCAAGTCCCTCAGACCGAGCGCGATCAGCGCCAGACCGCCGAGTTGGGCGGGCCATGAAGCGTCGGCTATGGCCGACGCAACAGCGCCCAGCCCGAAGGCGGCAACCGAGGCGTAGAGGGCGTCGGCGGTGGCGACCCCCATTCCGGTCACCAACCCAGCAGCCATCCCCAGCGTCAGGCTGCGTCGCAGGCAGAGCAGGCTGAGCGGCCCTACCGGCACGGCGAGCAACAGTCCGATTCCGGCCGCCTTGGCCAGAAGGATGAGAATGTCGGGAGCCATGTCTGTCACATACCGCGCGACATCCGCATTTGGCAATGAATACAAAGGGAATTCTGATTCAGAAACATATAAACAATTGAAATTTTGTTATATTACCTTTTATAATTAAGTTATGGATAAACCTGACCGTCGTATTGAAAGCGAATTGGATGAAACCGGCCGGAAGATCCTGGGCGCGTTGCAGCACGAGGGCCGCCTGCCGTTCAGCGAACTCGGGCGCCGGGTCGGTCTCTCTGCCCCGGCGGTGGCGGAACGCGTCCGCCGCATGGAAGACATCGGCCTCATCACGGGCTGGCGTGCGGTCGTCGATCGCAGGCGTTTGGGCTGGACGATGACCGCGTTCATGCGGATCTCATGTCCGGGCGAGAAGTACCAGGCGGTGCGTCGGCTGTCGCTCGACCTGCCGGAGGTGATCGATTGCCACCACGTCACCGGCGAGGACAGTTTCTTCATCAAGCTTGCGGTCGGGTCCGTCGAACATCTGGAGCAGGTCATCGACCGGTTCAGGGACGCTGGCCGCACGGTGTCGTCCGTCGCCTTGTCGACCATTGTCGAGGACAAACCGCCTGAGATCCCGCACAGCCGATGAGCGGCCGCCGCCCCCTTGGCGTTGCCTCCGTCGCTGTGGCAGCATGCCGGCCGATTCAGCGCGTTCAATATGACCAAGGGGGAGAGGGCATGGCCTATTGGCTTATGAAGACCGAGCCGGGGGCCTGGTCGTGGCAGGACCAGGTCACAGAAGGTGTCGCCGAATGGGACGGCGTGCGCAATCACCAGGCATCCAACAACATGAAGGCGATGCGGATCGGCGACCGCGCGTTCTTCTATCATTCGGTCAACGAGAAGCGCATCGTCGGGATCGTGGAGATCGTCAGGGAATACTATCCCGATCCGAGCGATGCGTCGGGCCGCTTCGGCATGGTCGACGTCAAGGCCTTGAAGCCCCTGAACAAGCCGGTAACGCTGGCCGATATCAAGGCGCGGCCGGAATTGGAGGACTTCGCACTGGTGCGGCAGTCCCGGCTCTCGGTAATGCCGGTGACCGATGCACAATGGAAGCTGATCTGCCGGTTGGCGGAGACCGAGGCGTGAGTTTGCGGCTCTGCCCGCTCGACGACATTCCCGACGGCGAGGGTGTCGGATTTTCCCTTGACCGGGCGGACGCCGACCGGCATGCCGGTGGCCACATGGAGATATTCGTCGTGCGTCGCGGCGCCCGGGTTTTCGGCTACGCGAACGCCTGCCCGCATCTGTCGTCGCCGCTGGACTGGATCGAGAACCAGTTCATGACCCCCGACAAAATTCACATCATGTGCGCGACCCACGGGGCGCAGTTCCGCATCGACGACGGGCGTTGCGTCGCCGGCCCGTGCGAGGGCGACAGGCTCGTCCCGGTGTGCGTTTCGGTTCGGCGCGGACACGTTGAACTCGGCGCTGCGATTGTAGCGTAAACCTGTTGATCGCCCGGCCGGGCGTCATCTTTGCGCCGGTCCGACCCATCCCTTTTGGTGGCCTTTTGGTGGGCGGGCCTCACATATCGATCCGAAACGTTATTAAATTCAATATGTTGTACAAAACTCGCGCACGTAACAAAAAAGGAGATAAATATTCGCCACATTAGCGTTTCATTATGTTAACTTATCCGCATCACAATTAGGGATATCCCCTCGGAGATTTCCTGGAAACGGCTCACCAAAGGACAATGGAAATGAAAAAACTGATTGCCAAAGGGCAGGCCAAGCCGGGGGCGCAACCCGTTGATGCGATTTCTCTGTTCCGGGAAAACCGGCCGGTCCGGGTGATCGTCACCGACAATCGCAGACTGTGCCGGGAATGTTTGAGGTTGTTGATCGAAACCTTCGATCCGAGCCTCGAGGTGGCGGAGGCCGACGAGCCTGCGGAGATCCTGCAGATGCTGCATGAAGATCCCGGTTTCAGCGTTGTGCTCTATAACCTCGTGGTGCGCGGTGACGGAGGCGTGGAATTTGTCCGCGGCCTCCGCAACGCGGTCCCGGATATTCCACTGATCGTGTTGTGTGACTACGACGATCCCGCGGTGATGCGCAGTGTGATGGAGAGTGGCGCAAAGGCCTTCTTGCCCTCGACAACGCCCAGCCCGGTGATGGTTGGCGTCCTGCGTCTCGTTATTGCCGGCGGAACTTACGTGCCGCCTGACATGCTGTTCGAAGGATCGCCAACGTCATCCGCTGCCGCAAATGAACGGGCAAGGGGAAATCGCGAAGCGCTGATCGCCAGCCATTTTCCCGAACTGACACCACGCCAGCGCGATGTATTGGTACTTCTTTCGAAAGGTTACATGAATCGGGACATCGCTAGTGCGCTCGGCATGTGCGAAAATACGGTCAAGGCGCATGTCAAGCAGGTCATGCGCAAACTCCACGCCAGCAACCGGACGCAGGCCGCCCTGATGGCGGATCGCCTGGTCGCCTGATCGGCTCGTCAATTCCGAAATGCCCGACTGCCGCCGGCGGCGCGGCGAACCGTTGCGATCGGCGAAGCAGTTGTCACCCGCAGCAATCTTGCGCATTATTGCCGGGCTTCACGGCAATGCGCGCCGCGCATCGTTCGAATAACACGAGTCGACTGCACGATCAGGGAGAGCCAATGTCATGACGGAGATCCACGTCCACCCGGTGCCTGCCGAGTTTGCGAAACGAGCCTATATCGACAAGGCCGGATACGAGAAAATGTACAAGGCATCGGTCGACGATCCGGAGGCCTTCTGGGGCGAGCACGGCAAGCGCATCGACTGGATCAAGCCCTACACGAAGGTCAAGGACGTCGACTACCTGAAGAAGGTCCATATCCGCTGGTTCTATGACGGAACCCTGAATGCGTCGGCGAACTGCATCGACCGGCATCTCCCGGCGCGCGCGAACCAGACCGCGATCATCTGGGAGGGCGACGATCCGAACGACAGCAAGAAGATAACGTATGGAGAACTTGCCGAAAGTGTCGGACGGCTTGCCAACGCTCTCAAGGCGCGCGGCATCAAAAAGGGTGACCGGGTCACGATCTATATGCCCATGATCCCGGAGGCGGCGTACGCTATGCTTGCCTGCGCGCGCATCGGCGCGATTCACTCGGTGGTCTTCGGCGGCTTTTCGCCGGACTCGCTGGCCGGCCGCATCCAGGACTGCGATTCCAACTGCGTGATCACCGCCGACGAGGGCGTGCGCGGCGGCCGCAAGGTTCCGTTGAAGGGGAACACCGACGCGGCGCTGAAGTCCTGCCCGACGGTCGAAACCGTGCTCGTGGTCAAGCGCACCGGCGGCGAGATCGACTGGGTCGAGGGCCGCGACGTCTGGTACCACGAGGCTTGCGACGCCGCCTCGGCGGACTGCCCGCCGGAGGAGATGAATGCGGAGGATCCGCTGTTCATCCTCTATACGTCGGGCTCGACCGGCAAACCCAAGGGCGTGCTGCACACGACCGGCGGCTACATGGTCTACGCCTCGATGACCCACCAGTACGTGTTCGACTACCACGACGGCGATATCTACTGGTGCACGGCGGATGTCGGCTGGGTGACCGGCCACACCTACATCGTGTACGGGCCGCTGGCCAACGGCGCCATCACGCTGATGTTCGAGGGCGTGCCCAACTATCCGGACTCGTCGCGCTTCTGGCAGGTGTGCGACAAGCACAAGGTCAACATCTTCTATACCGCGCCGACCGCGATCCGCGCCCTGATGCGCGAGGGCAACGGGCCGGTCGAGAAGACGAGCCGCAAGTCGATCCGCCTCCTTGGCACGGTCGGTGAGCCGATCAATCCGGAAGCCTGGGAGTGGTACTACAACGTCGTCGGCGATGGCCGCTGCCCGATCGTCGACACCTGGTGGCAGACCGAGACCGGCGGCATCCTGATCACGCCGCTGCCGGGCGCCATCGACCTCAAGCCCGGCTCGGCGACGCTGCCGTTCTTCGGCGTCCGGCCGGAGATCGTCGACGCCGACGGCAAGGTCCTCGAAGGCGCGTGCGAGGGCAATCTCTGCATCGCCGACGCCTGGCCCGGCCAGATGCGGACCGTGTTCCGCGACCACGACCGGTTCGTGCAAACCTATTTTTCGACTTACAAGGGGAAATATTTCACGGGCGACGGCTGCCGCCGCGACGAGGACGGCTACTACTGGATCACCGGCCGCGTCGACGACGTGATCAACGTCTCGGGGCACCGCATGGGCACGGCCGAGGTCGAGAGCGCGCTGGTCGCCCACCCGAAGGTGGCCGAGGCGGCAGTGGTCGGTGCGCCGCACGACATCAAGGGGCAGGGCATCTATGCCTACGTGACCCTCAATGTCGGCGAGCAGCCGACCGACGAACTCAAGAAGGAGCTGGTGCAATGGGTCCGCAAGGAGATCGGCCCGATCGCCTCGCCGGACTGGCTGCAGTGGGCGCCTGGCCTGCCGAAGACCCGGTCGGGCAAGATCATGCGGCGTATCCTGCGCAAGATCGCGGAGAACGACTACTCGAACCTCGGCGACACCTCGACCCTCGCCGATCCCGCCGTCGTCGACGATCTTGTCGACAACCGACAGAACCGCTGAACGGGGCCGTGCCACTCGGACGGCGCTGCGAGACGGTTCAAATACCTGCCGCGAGGCGGTAGTGTCGCTGCCATGACGGCCACGTTCACCCATGTCGCCCTGCACGTCCGCGACCTGCAGGCCTGCGTCGCCTTCTATCGCGACTTNNCTGCGTCGCCTTCTATCGCGACTTCTGCGGCCTGAAGGTGGTTCACGAGCGCGGCGATGCGGGCAGTCCCGATGCTGTCTGGTTGGCGCAGCAAGGGCGCGAGCGAGAGTTCATCTTTGTCCTGCTGCCCGGCGGCCCCGGCCGAAACCAGCAGGACACCGATTACAGCCATTTCGGATTTGCGTTGGACAGTCGCGACGCGGTCGACGCAATCGCGGCGCGAGCGGAACGGGCCGGCTGCCTGCTATGGCCGCCGCGCGAAGAGCCGTATCCCGTCGGCTACTACTGCGGACTGCGCGATCCGGACGGGAACGCGGTCGAGTTCTCCTACGGCCAGCCGCTGGGCCCCGGCGCAGGAGACGGGCGGCTGTGAACGCGGAGGCGCCCCAGGCCCTGGCCGACCGGATTCGCGCCGGCGACCGGCGGGCGCTGGCGCGCGGCATCACACTGGTCGAATCAACCCGCAACGACCATCGCGGGGCCGCGGACGAACTACTGCAAATCCTGCTGCCGCATACCGGCACCTCCATCCGCATTGGCATCACCGGCGTTCCCGGCGTCGGCAAGTCCACCTTCATCGAGGCCTTCGGCTTCTTCGTCATCGGCCAGGGCCACCGCGTCGCGGTGCTGGCGGTCGATCCGTCCTCGAAACGTAGCGGCGGTTCGATCCTCGGTGACAAGACCCGCATGGCGGAGCTGGCGAAGAACGATTCCGCTTTCATCCGGCCGTCGCCGGCGGGCGAGACGCTGGGCGGCGTTGCCCGGCGCACACGCGAGGCGATGCTGCTGTGCGAGGCCGCGGGCTTCGACGTGGTGATCGTCGAGACGGTCGGCGTCGGCCAGTCGGAGACCGCGGTCGCGGACATGGCCGACCTGTTCCTGCTGCTGCTGCTGCCCGGCGGCGGCGACGAGCTGCAGGGGCTGAAACGCGGCATCGTCGAGATGGCCGACATCGTACTGGTCAACAAGGACGACGGAGATCTCGCCGACGCAGCGCAGCGAGCCGCCTCGGAATATCGGGCCGCGCTGCATCTTCTCGGGGCCGGCACGGCGGACTGGCCGGTGCCGGTCGCAACCTGTTCGGCGCTGACCGGAAAAGGGATCGACGAGGCTTGNNGACGAGGCTTGGCAGTGGGTCGAGACCTTCCGGACGACGATGGCGCCGACCGGCGCTCTCGCTGCCCGCCGCGCTGCCCAGGCCCGCGCCTGGATGTGGAGCGAGATCCGCGAAGGCCTGATGGAGACCCTGAAGGCCAATCGAGCCGTGGCCGAATGCCTGCCCACGCTGGAGGCCGACGTGGGCGACGGCCGGATCACTCCGGCGGCGGCGGCACGCAGGCTTCTGGACGCATTTCTGAAGCAAAGGTGTTGAGCGGAGCCGATCGCTGGCCGGCGGTCAGCTGAACGGCCAGGGCAGACGCAGAACTCCCGCATGAGGCCGGGCGGGAAATCGCGGTTGAGCGCCGAGGCGATGACCAGGAGAATGGTCAGGCCGCCGGGCTCGGCCCGTTCGGCGAAGAAATTGGCGCCCTTGGTGGAGCCGGCGCCGGGCAAGTTCTTGACAACGACCGTCGGTTTGCCGGGCGGGGCCTCGGACAGCAGCGGCGCATAGAAACCCGCCCATTTGTCGGAACCGCCGCCTTCCGAGAACGGGATGATTCATTCGATTGTCTTGCCTGAGAAATCGACGTCAGCCGCCGCCGGGCCGGGAGCACCAAAGCCGACCGTCGCTGCTGCGCCCAGCGCTGCAGCGATGAAGACTCTGCGATTCATTGCCTGAACGCCCTGTTATTGAACATTTCGTTCATGTCTTGCCGACTTTCGCGTTTCTTCGGGCTGTTGCAAACGGTTCTTGCCAGCTCAAATCGGCACGAACACATGGCCCTCGAAGATTCGGCGTGCCGTGCGCAGGATCTCGGCACGCACGACTCGCATGCCGCCCGTCGCGTCCGGCGCCAGTTCGACGGCGACCTGGATCCGGCCCGAGGGGTGCTCGATGACGACGGTGCCCGATTCGCGTATCGGGCCGCCGATCACCTCGGCAGCGACCGTGCCCTCCATGCTGCAGGCGGTCGCAAGGCAGATGGCGCCGGTTGCCGCGTGTGCCCGGTGGCACTCGTGCGGCGTCAGGTAGCGTGACGTGATCGTCCCACCCTCGCGCGGCGCCGACAGCAACCCGATCTTCGGCGTGACCAGCGCAGATACGTCGCCCAGCCCCATGCGGCGCCCGGCTTCCAGGCGCATCCGCTCGAGCCGTCCGTAGAGGTCCCGCATCTCATCGATCTCCTCGGCCGATTCGACGCCGCGCAGACCGACCGTCTCGGCCCGCAACATCATCATCGGCATCGCGTTGTCGATCAGCGTGACAGCGATCCCGTCGATTTCCTCCTGGCGCTGGCCGGATGCGAACAGCGCGCCGGTCACCGCACCCTCGGTGCTGGTAAACGCCATGCGGATCGGCGCGGCCGTGCCGTTGACACCGTCGATCGCCTGGTCGCCCTCATAGGTCACCCGGCCGCCGGGGGTTTGCACAGTCTCCTCGACCAGCGCGCCGGTGTTCACATTGTGGACACGCACGCGGGTCTCCGGGTCCTGCGCCGCGACCATGCCTTCCTCGATGGCAAACGGCCCGACGCCGGCCAGCATGTTGCCGCAGTTGGGCTTGGTATCGACGATCGCCTCCGTGACCGAGACCTGGGCGAACAGGTAATCGACGTCGGCATCATCGCGGGCCGACGGGCTGACGATTGCCACCTTGCTGGTCTGAATATAGGTGCCACCGATGCCGTCCACTTGCATCGGATGCGGCGAACCCATCACGGACAACAGCACGTGGTCGCGCTCGTCGACGTCCTGCGGCAGGTCGGACGCCTTGAAATACGGGCCGCGCGATGTCCCCCCCCGCATGATAACGCAGGGAATTCGTTTTGAGCCCATCAGGTCCTCCGTGCAGCCGCGCCGATACCGGCAATCCGGCCGAAGACCGTACCGGACATGAGCCCGGTACCACCCGGGTAATTGAAACAGAAGATGCCGCCGACCAGCTCGCCCGCGGCATAGAGCCCGGGGATCGGGGCCATATCGGTGTCGATCACCTGACCCGTATCCGGGTCGATGCGCAACCCGCCGAAGGTGAAGGTGATGCCGCAAGTGATCTGGTAGGCCTCGAAGGGCGGTTCGTCGATGCGGTTCGCCCAGTTGGATTTCGGCATCGCCAGCCCGTGCGTTGCGCGGCCGTCCTTGATGTTCGGGTCGAACGGGGTGTCGGTGTCGACGGCATCGTTGTAGGCGGCGATCTCGGCGAGAAACCCCGCGGGGTCGACCCCCTCGAGCTTCGCGGCCAGCTCCTCGAGCGTGTTCGCGGTAACTTTGGTGACCCGCTTGATGCGGTATTCATCGCGCAGGAGGTGGGTGACCTTGCGGTCGAAGATCTGCCAGGCGAACTGGTCCGGCTGGTTCAGCACCTCACGGCCGTATTTCGCATAGGTGTAGTTGCGGAAGTCCGCGCCCTCGTCGACGAAGCGCCGGCCGCGGGCGTTGACCAGGAGGCCCCACGGATAGGAATGCTTCTGGAAGTTGTCGCCGACGGTCAAATCGCCGAATTCCGGCGCATTGTAGTCCCAGCCGACGGCATGGCAGCCCGACCAGTTGCCGTAGGGCGCGGCGCCGATGTCGAGCGCCATGCGGATGCCGTCGCCGGTGTTGAAGCGGGTGCCGCGCACCTTGGCGAGGTCCCAGCCCGGGCCGAGATAGCGGGTGCGCCATTCCGGATTCGACTCGAACCCGCCGCTGGCCAGCACCACACTGTCGCCGCGCACGTCATGCAGCGCACCGTCGCTCTTCACGCGGACGCCGGCGACCTTATGGCCGTCGAAAATGAGGTCGACGACCCGCGCGCCGTAACGGATGTCGATCCCCATGCGTTTGGCGATCTCCGTTTGACGATCGACGAGGCCGGGGCCACCGCCCCAGGACTCCACCGTCAGGCCGCCCCAGAACTTGAACTTGCCATCGATCTTGAACGCCTGGCGGCCGTAGATCGGCACGAAACGCACACCCATATCGTGCAGCCAGGTCAGACCCTCGAAGGACCGCCGCACCAGCCTCTCGCAGAGCTCCGGGTCGGTGCGAAAACGGGTCACCCGGAACATGTCGTCGAAGAATTGATCGGTCGTATAGGTCCCGAAGTCGGTATTGGATATCTCGTCCTCGGTGAGGTCGGGCATGATCGCCTGCAGATCTTCGACTCCGTCGTAGGCGACGCGGAACGCACCGGCCGTGAAGCGGCTGTTTCCACCGTTCTCATCGTATGGCGCGCGCTCCAGCATCAGCACGGATGCGCCGGCCTCGCGCGCGGCAAGCGCGGCGCAGAACGCCGCGTTCCCCGCACCGACCACGATGACGTTGCATTCCGCCACGGCCATGGCCTCCGTTCCCCTTGGCTTGGCTCGATCCGGCGCCTTGCATGCGCCGCCATCGACGATATGTCAAGGCGGACAGCCGGGACACCAAATCCTGCCTTGACGCGCCCCCCGGCGCTGCACTAAATAGGCGCGCCTGCGGGGCCGAAACATCGCCCCGCACCGGTTTTTTCTCACAACCAGGGATGTCGGAACCATGGGCCGACGGTGCATCATAACGGGCAAGGGCGTACAGGCCGGCAACAACGTCAGCCACGCGCACAACAAAACCCGCCGTCGCTTTCTGCCGAACCTTCAGAGAGTTTCGCTGCAAAGCGAGGCGCTCGGCGAGGCCGTGCGTATGCGCATCACCACCGCGGCGCTGCGCAAGATCGAAAAGAACGGCGGGCTCGATGCGTGGATACTGGGGACACCGAACCGCAAGCTATCCATTGAGGCCCGCCGGCTCAAGCGCCGGATCGAACGGAAGGCGGTGCAGGCCGGCTGACACCTGGCACAGCCGATTTTCGCGCAAGCCTGCGGACCGCCGCGGGCTTTGGCGTTTTTGCGGGGGACAGAAGCGGTGTCTGGGCGGACGTCAAGCACATCCGGGACCGCATGCCGGCTGAAGCCTGCCGACCCGCGGCATGTGGCGGTTTTCTGCCGTCTGCAGTAGTATCGAGCGGCCAAGCGTTGGAGTCGAACCGGAGAGTGCGGTGATCGCGAGACGGGATGTTCTAAAGGGGATGGCAAGTTCGCCACTGGCGAGTCTGCCGCTGGCCGCGATGCTCGCCGACCCCCGCCTGGTACGGGCCGCCGCCGCAAACCTCCATGAATACACGATCAACACGCCGACCGGACGGCGGGTCAGCGGGGCCTTGGCGATGCCGCTGGGCATGCCGGCGCCGACCGTCGTTCTGATTCACGAATGGTGGGGATTGAACGACCAGATCAAGGCGGTGACGGCCGAGCTCGGCAGACTCGGCTTTCTCGCGCTTGCCGTTGACCTGATGGATGGCCATGTGGCCACGACGCGGGACCAGGCACGGGCCCTTGTCCAGGCAGTGGAACCTGCGGCAGCGACCGATACGCTTGCCGGATGGATCGAATGGCTGCGGGTGCACGACGCGTCGAACCGCAAGATCGGAACGGTCGGCTGGTGTTTCGGCGGCGGCTGGTCGCTCAATGCCTCGATCGCGACACCGGTCGAGGCGACGGTCATCTATTACGGGCGCGTCAACCGCACCGCGGACGATCTGAAGATGCTGAAGGGACCGGTCCTCGGACACTTCGCGACGCAGGACCCATTCATCGATGCGGCGATGGTCTCGACCTGGGAAAAAGAGATGGACAAGGCGGGCAAGGCGTACACGACCCACTGGTACGAGGCCGATCACGGGTTCGCGAATCCGACCAGTGCGCGTTACGATGAGGGGGATGCCAGGCTCGCCTGGGAACGCACCCTGGATTTCTTTGGCAGTCACCTGTGACCGGCGGCCGGGGCGAGACGCGTGCTTAAGCGCCTGCTGATCATCGCCGTCGGCCTGGCCGTCGGCGCCGCTGCGGCGCAGTCGCCGGAGTTCATCCAGCAATACACGCAGCGGCTCGGCGGATGGCGCGACGCTTATGCGCAACAGCTCGCGGATCTCGACCAGCGCGCGCGCGAGGCCGGCCTCAGCCGCGATGCGTATATTGACGCGCTGCGCAAGAGCGACGATCCCAATGCGGTCCGTGAAGGCGCGTATCTGGCCCTGCTGCCGGGTTACCAGGCGGCACTCGACAAAGCGTACGAAGATCTTACCGGGGCGGCGCCCTGGATGCGGCTACCGACCTTTGTCCAGCACTATAACGGTGAGTTGGCGATCCGCGTGTGGCGCGACTACAAGCCAGCGGTGCCGACGACGGCGGAGGGCTTGGCCTACGGCGGGGTCGGCTTCCTCGCCGGCTGGGTTGCGGTCGCGCTGGCCGGTCTGCCGTTCCGGATGTGGCGCCGCCGCCGCGAGGCTGCTCGCGAGCGCCCCGACTTGTTATGACCTGCCGCAACCCCCACTCCGTTTAGTAGCAGCACAGTTGCTGATTGCCTGCGATCTTCGCTCAGGCGACGCCCGTGGCGATGTAAGCAAGGCCGAAATAGACCTCTTCATATGTCGTATCGTGCAGGCGACGGGAAATCGACTCCCAGGGTCGACGCGTGGCAATCTCCAGCGACACGGCAAAGGGCCGGACGAGGAAGACCAGCACTGGCGCAACATGACGCAGCCAATTCTGCGGCACGCGCAGGTCAAGGACGACCCAGCGCCGGCCATCTGCCAACGCCCTGGCACCGTTTGCGATGACCGAATCGTAGTCGGGCTCGAGGGTCAGGGCAAATGTCGACAGGATGCCGTCGACGCGGTCCGGGAATATGTACTCGGCGGCCGCCGAACGGACCAGTTCGACATTTGTCCAGCCGGTTCGGTGTACGCGAAGTCGTGCCTGTTCCAGCATTTCCGGCGTCAGGTCGACGCCGATGAGTCGCCCTTGCGGCCCGATGCGGTCCTGCAGCAGCGCGAAATTGAGGCCCGTCCCGCAGCCGATTTCGACGACGGTATCGCCCCGACGGAGGTGCAGACGGTCGACCGCGCGGCGTCGGTATGCCTGTTCGCGAAAGCCGATCAGATAGTACAGGTTGGCGGTAANNTGGCGGTAACGTCATACCAGGCGGCGCGGCGGCGATAGACCTCTGCAACATTCTCACGCGTCGTAAAGTCCTTTGGCATGGCAAGTGAAGGCAACCCCGATCGCAGGACCGATCCGCGCTGGACCGTAAGAGCGACCAGCGAGACTCAGACGCGACGTCGTCCCTTGGCAACGGCACGTACCGGCAGACGACGCTGCGGACCGGTGTCCTCGTCGAACAGTTCCGTCAACTTTTCCATCATGGTGCCGCCGAGCTGCTCGACGTCCATGATGGTGACCGCGCGGCGGTAATAGCGGGTCACGTCGTGGCCGATGCCGATGGCGACCAGCTCCACCGGCGAGCGCGTCTCGATGTAGTCGATGACGTCGCGCAGGTGCCGTTCGAGGTAGTTGCCGGGATTGACCGAGAGCGTCGAGTCGTCGACCGGCGCGCCGTCCGAGATGACCATCAGGATGCGGCGCTGCTCGGGCCGGGCGATCAGCCGGTTGTGCGCCCACAACAGCGCCTCGCCGTCGATGTTCTCCTTCAGCAGGCCCTCGCGCAGCATCAGGCCCAGGTTCTTGCGCGCCCGGCGCAGCGGGGCGTCCGCGGTCTTGTAAATGATGTGACGGAGGTCGTTGAGACGGCCGGGATTTCCGGTCTTGCCCGCGGCGATCCACTTCTCGCGGCACTGCCCGCCCTTCCAGGCCCGCGTCGTGAAGCCGAGGATCTCGACCTTGACGCCGCAGCGCTCCAGCGTGCGGGCCAGGATGTCGGCGCTCATGGCGGCGATGGCGATCGGCCGGCCGCGCATCGAGCCCGAATTGTCGAGCAGCAGCGTTACCACCGTGTCGCGGAACTCGGTATCCTGCTCCTGTTTGAACGACAGCGGCGTCAGCGGGTTGGTCACAACCCGGTCGAGCCGCGCCGTGTCGAGCAGGCCTTCTTCGAGATTGAACTCCCACGACCGCGTCTGTTTGGCAAGAAGCCGCCGCTGCAGCCGATTGGCGAGTTTGCCGATGATTCCCTGGAGGTGATTGAGCTGCTGGTCCAGCATATGGCGCAAGCGGGTCAGCTCCTCCGGATCGCACAGGATTTCCGCATCGACGATCTCGTCGAACTCCTCGGTGAAGATCTTGTAAAAGGGCTCGCGCGGCAGATTGGTCAGATCGCTCTCGTGTCGCTTCATGCCAGGGTCGCCCGGCGTCTCGCCGCCAGGTGCGGCCAGCGCCTCGCCGTCGCCAGCCTCGCCGGCTTCCTGCAATTCCATGTCGCCGGTATCGGCGGCGAGGCTGTCGGACAGTGCCTGCTCAAGCTTGCCGCTTCCCTCGACCTCATCCGAAGCTGTTTCCGTGCCCTGATCCTCGTCCTCGCCCTGCTCGTCCGTGCTCTCGCCGGCTTCACCCGGGTCCTCTTCACCGAGCTCGATATCAAGGTCCGAGATCAACTTGCGCACGGCCTCGCAATAGGTCGCCTGGTCGTCGACACTGCGCGACAGATCCATCAACGCGCGTTTCAGCTTCCGGTCGAGCAGCGGGCGCCATTTGTCCCACGCCTTGCGGGCGGCGGGGGGTGGCGGGGCTCCGGTCAGCACCTCTCGGGCCATCAGGCGGACCACCTCCGGCATCGTTGCCTCGGTGGTATCCTCGATAACGCCGAACCCTTCGCGCCGGTAGCCCTCTTGCAGCGCGGCGGTCAGGTTCTCGGCGACGCCGGCCATCGCACGCGCTCCGATCGCCTCGACCCGCGCCTGTTCCAACACGTCAAAGAGCACGGGCGCAACGTCACCGGTCGGCTTGCGGCGGGCGTGCAGGACCGCGTCATGGAACCGCAGCTTGAGCGCGGCGGCGTCGGCCTCGCCGCGCACACACGCGACCTCCTCAGTTGGCAGATCCCGGCTCGGCAGCGGCACCCGCACCCGCGGGCCGTCGCCGCCCGCTGATTCCGTGCCATAGGTCAGCTCCGCGTCGTCGCGGCCCGCGATCGCGCGAAACGCCGCGTTGTTCGCGCGCTTGAAAATATCGATCGGGGATTCGTTGTCGGCCATGCCCGTTCCGGTCAGACCAGCGACGCCTTCACTCCCGACTCCGGCAGGTCGGTGCCGAAGCAGCGCTGGTAGTACTCGGCCACCACGGGGCGCTCCATCTCGTCGCACTTGTTGAGGAAGGTCACCCGGAACGCGAAGCCGATATCGTCGAAGATCTCGGCGTTCTCGGCCCAGGTGATCACGGTTCGCGGCGACATGACGGTGGAGATGTCGCCGTTCACGAAGCCGGCGCGTGTCAGGTCGGCCAGCATGACCATGGCCCCGAGCGTCTTGCGGCCGTCATCGGTGTCATACTTCGGGACCTTCGAGAGGACGATGCGCACCTCTTCGTCGTGCGGCAGGTAGTTCAGCGTCGCGACGATGTTCCAGCGGTCCATCTGGCCCTGGTTGATCTGCTGGGTGCCGTGGTAGAGGCCGGTGGTGTCGCCGAGCCCGATCGTGTTGGCCGTGGAGAACAGGCGGAACCAGGGGTGCGGCCGGATCACGCGACTCTGGTCGAGCAGCGTCAGCCGGCCCTCGACCTCGAGCACGCGCTGGATCACGAACATCACGTCCGGGCGTCCGGCGTCGTATTCGTCGAAGCACAGGGCGCATGGGTTCTGCAGGGCCCACGGCAAGATGCCCTGGCGGAACTCGGTGATCTGCTGGCCGTCGCGGATTACGATGGCGTCCTTGCCGATCAGGTCGATACGGCTGATATGGCTGTCCAGGTTGACGCGCACGCAGGGCCAGTTGAGGCGGGCGGCGACCTGCTCGATATGCGTCGATTTGCCGGTGCCGTGATAGCCCTGGATCATGACGCGGCGGTTGTAGGCGAAACCGGCGAGGATCGCGAGCGTGGTGTCATGGTCGAAGACATACGCTTCGTCGATGTCGGGTACGTAGTCCGAAGCGTTGGAGAAGGCGGGGACTTCCATATCGGACTCGATCCCGAAGGTCTGGTGCACCGACACCTTGATGTCGGGAGCGTCCAGTTCATGGGCGCGTTGCGAATCGTGTTCGCTCGAAGTCTTCATCGGTCAGTTCCAGTTGCAAGAAATTGGGGTGCCGAGCGGGGCATGCGCCGGTGCGTACTCGTCAATCGCTCAGCAGTTTCTTCAATGTCGCGTAAGCTTCATTGATGTCCTTCAGCCGTTCCTCGGCCAGCTTGTCGCCGCCATTGGCGTCCGGATGGTTCAGCTTGACGAGTTCCTTATATCTGGCTTTCAGGCGGGTCAAGTTCAACGGTGGTTCAATGTCCATAATTGCCAGCGCCCTCGCTTCCGCACTTTCCGGGTGGACGCCCGCCATATGGGCCTGCGCATGCCGGCGCGACTGTGCCCTGTCACCGTCGAAGAGCCCGAAGCCGTCGTGGATCGATGTCGTGGAGCGCATGAACCGCCTGTATCCGCCGGCCCGCGCGCCGAGTGGCCAGGTCGGACGCTGCCACGTCGTATCGCGCCGCGTTTCCGCCTCGACCTCTTCCTGCGTCATACCCGCATAGTAATTCCATGCCTTGTTGTATTCGCGCACGTGATCGAGGCAGAACCATCGGTACTCGTGCAGCTGCGCACGCGATTTCGGCGCGCGGAACTCCCCGGCCGCACCGCAGTCGGGGTAATCGCAGTTCCGCAACGGCGCGCGTGTCTTGCCGAAATCGATGGATCGCGGGTCTTTCCTCATTGCGTAATTATGGGATTTGGCCCGCCCCGAAGCAAGCTCCGGCGGCTTGACGCAAGGAGGCAAAAACCGCATATCCGGCGGAGCGGCATCGCCGCCGCAGAAGTGACCCGACAGCGATTCGACAGCAAAGAGACAAGGACATGGCCGTAGCCGACGACATCCGCAGGAAGCTGACGGACGCGCTTTCGCCCACACGACTCGTGATCGAGGACGAGTCGGCCAAGCACCAAGGCCACGCCGGCTGGCGGCCGGGCGGTGAAACCCATTTCAATGTCACGGTTGTATCTGCGGTCTTTGACGGCAAATCACGTGTCGACAGGCAGCGCATGGTTTACGAAGTCCTCGCCGAGGAAATGGCGGGTCAGGTGCACGCGCTGGCGCTGACAACACGTGCCCCCGCGGAAGACTAGGGCCACGCCTGTCCCGTTCGGCCCGGATCGTACCGCTCCAGGCAGCCGTGCGCTGCCGCTTGATGAACGTGTTGGGGTTTCGCGTCCAATATCGCCTTGAGCAGGTCGATCGGCGGCATGTCGTTGCGCGCCGCGGCCACCGCGTTCATTTTGTTGTCCCGCGCGGCCTCGATGACGGCGGCCTGTGATCGTGCCAGCACGGCCTTTAGCTGCACATCGGTCGTTTCGGCGATCTCGCTGATGGTCTTCTCGCCGAGGCCCGCGCCGTCCGCGATTCGCCATCTCCGCGCGCTGCCTCAAATGGCCCGCGAACTCGTTCGCCTGGTGGTCTCGAACGGCCTCCAGTTGAACGCGAGATGGATCAAACCGACCAGCACGAAAAGCAAGCTGAAAACGATGTGGACGGCCACCCAGTCGGTCTTTTCGAGCCCCAACAGGGCCCAGATGGTCCAGTAGGCGCCCCGTCCGGGCGGCCTGCATGCGAGAGCAAGTGGAATCGACAAGATCGATCCACATGTTTCGCGGATCGGTAGTGGCACGCGCGTGGACGCGCCCCGACCTGTTGCAACGCCCAGGCCTCCCCACGACCTGAAATATCCGGCTCGCGCGTTGGGAAAGCCGCAGCGGAGCAAATTTCCATCAAACTGTGCTGGAATAGGGGACGGGGATAGCCAGCCTTCATACGAAAGCTGCCAGGGGGATGAAAATGGGTCGTGGCGTGGTCCGCCTATTGGCGCTGGCGCTGGCACTCACGGGCTGCAGCGGATTGACCCGAACACCGCACCTGGCGACGTATGACCCTGGAAAAGGATATCGATACGACAACCTTGCGCATGACAACGATGCGCGGACGAATGCGGAAGACCTTTTCGTGATCCTGTGCATTTCCGGCGGCGGCATGCGGGCCGCGGCGCTCGGTTATGGTGTCATGGAAAGCCTGCGGGATACCCGCATTGCGTGGCGGGGCCGTGAGCGAACCCTTCTGCAGGAAGTCGATGTGAT
>JABAOH010038292.1_pt5 | contig 26077 bp, 22 predicted proteins | sample 7062181 | NCBI WGS metagenome assembly JABAOH01 (sample SAMN14538630, study PRJNA623070) | marine sediment metagenome | biome: marine biome [ENVO:00000428]; feature: marine pelagic biome [ENVO:01000023]; material: deep marine sediment [ENVO:00002113]; isolation source: pool of 5 deep marine... | reverse complement strand
TCGAGCTCCTTCTGCATCGCCGGAATCTTCCCGTAGATGATCTCCGCCGCCGCCTCGTTCTCGCCCTCTCGCGTCGCCCGCTCGGCGTCGCCTCGCAGGTTCTCGATCACGCCCTTGAGCGTGCGGATCTTCTCGATCGCCTCTTTCTCAGCTTGCCACTTCGCCTTCATCCCCGAGGAGCGCTCGCGCAGCTCCGCCAGCTCTCGTTCCAGCCGCTCCAGCCGCCTGCGGCTTTCCTTGTCCTCTTCCTTCTGCAGCGCCTGCTTCTCGATCTCCAGCTGGACGATCCGCCGCTCCACCTCGTCGATTTCAAGCGGCATCGAATCGATCTCGATCCGCAGCATCGACGCCGCCTCGTCGACCAGGTCGATCGCCTTGTCCGGCAGAAAGCGGTCGGTGATGTAGCGGTGCGAAAGGCGGGCCGCGGCCACGATCGCGCCATCCGTAATCCGCACGCCGTGGTGCACTTCGTAGCGCTCCTTCAAGCCCCGCAAGATCGCCACCGTGTCCGCCACGTTCGGCTCGGCCGTGAAGATCGGCTGAAACCGCCGCTCCAGCGCCGTATCCTTCTCCACTCGCTCACGGTACTCGTTGAGCGTCGTCGCCCCCACGACGCGAAGTTGGCCTCGGGCCAGCAGCGGCTTCATCATATTGCCCGCGTCTACCGCCCCCTCCGCCGCCCCGGCCCCCACGATCTGGTGCAACTCGTCGATAAAGACGATGTACTGGCCTTCGCTCTCGGAGATCTCCCTCAGCAACGCCTTGAACCGCTCCTCGAACTGACCGCGGTATTTCGTACCGGCAACCATCCCGGCGATGTCGACCTGTATCAGCTGCTTGTTCCGTAGCGACTCCGGCACATCGCCATTCACGATTCGCTGCGCCAGACCCTCGACGATCGCCGTCTTCCCCACGCCGGGCTCGCCGATCAGCACCGGATTGTTCTTGGTGCGCCGCGACAGCACCTGGATGACCCGGCGGATCTCCTCATCGCGGCCGATGACCGGATCGAGCCTACCCCGACGTGCCATGTCGGTTAGGTCCACCGTGAAGCGCTGAACCGTCTGGTACTTCTCCTCCGCTTCTCGGTCGCTGACCCGGTGCGGGCCGCGCATCGCCTGCACGGCTTGCAGCAGACCCTCCCGGGTGACACCCAGATCCTTCAGCAGCGGACGCGTGGTGCTCGCCTTCCCCGACGCCAAACCCAGAAGCAAGTGCTCGCTGGAGATGAACTGATCGCCCAGCTCGCGGGCCTCGCGGTCCGCTTCGTCGAGCACCTGACCCAACTCGCGTGAGGGCGCCGCCGTGCTGCCGCCCTCCTGACGGGGTAGCCGCTCCAGTGCCTCGTTCACGCGCCGGCGCAGCTCTTCTGAGCGCACGCTGATGCGTCCCAGCAGGGGGCCCGCCACGCCACCCTCCTGCTCCAGCAGAGCCTGGAGCAGATGGAGGTCTTCCACGGCGGGATTGCCGCGGGCCGCCGCCAGCGAGATCGCCGCTTGAAGCGCCTCGCCGGCCTTTATCGTCAATCGATCGAACGAGATCATCTATCCCCCAACCTCCGCAGATCCTTCTTCACGAAGGCCCGTCCCTAGCCGTCACCACCTGGGGACCACCATCGGGAGCCGCCTGCCCCCTCGTGTCCCAGCTAAGCTGCTAGGCCCTAAGTATAGCCTGAACCTCACATTAAAGCGGGAGGGGCAACTCGCATGCCACGCCGGTGCTGCCAGATCGGCAGCCAGGCGGAAATCGGGCCGCTCAACCGGCCCACCGCCCCCCGCCCACGGCCCACCGGCCACCGGCTTACTCGATCGCGACCTTGCGGGCAAGCTCGCTGGCGGCCTTGGGCAGCGTGATGCGCAGCACACCGCCGCGCAAGCTGGCGCGGATCCCCTCGCGTTCAAAGGCCGTGCGCAGCTTGAACCGGCGGTAATACCCCCAGGGCAAAGCGCTTTCCTCCTCCTCGCGACCCGCCGCCTTCCCTTCGATGACCAGGTCGTCGCGCTCCAACGTCACCTGGGCAGCCCCCTTCTTGACGCCGGGCATGTCGGCCGTCACAACCATCTCGGTGTCGGTGGCGAAGATATCGACGGCGGGGCGGACGTAGCGGCGTCGCCGGAAACGGGCCTCGCGCTCTTCGTGCGATGTGGTGTCGTGCTCGGAGACATCCCGCAGTTCGTCGTTGCCGCTTCTGTTCACTTTACGACCCTCCCCCGCTGCCCTCGGATCGGGAACTACTCTCCCAGGGCCACTGGACGTCGACATCGTCTCGCGGTCGGCTCTCGCGCCTCTCCTCCTCGGCTTCTCGGATGTCGATGTTCCGACCGCGGGACCCGGGCTTTGGCAGCCGCACTTCCAGGACGCCGTCGCGCATCTGCGCCACGACGGCCAACGGGTCCACGTCCGCGGGCAAGCGAACGCTCACGGAGAACTTTCCGGCGGGCCGCTCGGTACGCAGCTGGCGCGCGCCCTCGGGTGTCTGGGTGCGCGGCCGCTCACCGGACACGGTAATGGTGCGACCGGAGAGCGAGACCTCGATCTGTTCCCGCTTCATGCCGGGCAGCTCGACGCGGGCTCGATATCCGTCATCCTCGACGCGCAGCTCGTGCCTGGGGAACTCACGCCGGAGCCCGAAGTCGGGCGCCATGCCGAGGACCTGATCGAACAGGTTGCCCACCGCCTCTTTAAACTCGGCGAGCGCGCCGCGGCCGGGCGCACTCGACTTCGACTCTTCCACCTGAAACCTCCTGGTCATGAATCCAGCCTCAGCACAGGCCAGCCCTCGCGAGCTGGTCATCGTGGCCGGGCGTGAAGCTGCGGCCCCTCCCGCTAACGGTCAGGAATCGCCGCCCGACCGACGCTCCTCGAATATGAAAAGTATACACCAGGATGCCGGGTCTGAGCCAACCTCGAACCGTAAGCCGGCGAACGCGGCCAGGTATCGATGCCGGACCCGCGACCCGGGGCAGCGGCTGAACCCTCGGCCGGGCTATTCTTTGATGACGACGGTTGCGGCGATGCGGTCGTGCAGCGCCTGGCGGTTGGGATCCCAAAACATCTCGAAGAAGCCCAACAGCCCCGTGAAGATCGACGCCGCGTAACCGCCGAAGCGGTTGAATGCGACCCACCAGCCGATCGGCTTGCCATCCAGTCGCAGGACCCGGATGCCCAGCAACCGTTTTCCCGGGGTCCGGCCCCGCCACACGGCGACGAAGAAGGTGAAGTAGAGACCAGCCCAGCCGAAACCGAGGCCGATCTCATCGGCGGCCTTGAACAGAAGCTTGAGTACGCCTTTGTCCCGCTCCTCCCGCAGCTCTTCCTCCAGCTCCTCGTTCTCGGCTCGCAGGCGGTCGACGCGGACGCTTTGCCGCTCCAGCCGCTCGCCGGCCACAGCCTGGACCAGTGGCTCTTGCAGCGACGCGCGCCGGACAGAGTCGCCGGCCTGTAGCGCTGCGGCGTAGGCGACGACCAGCGATTCGGGTGCGGCCGCAATCGTGGCTTGCTGCGGCGCGAGGGCATCCGCGGCCGAGACGATCGCTTCCCGCGCCCAGGCCGCCTTGTTCTCCGCGGCGATCTCCTCGAGCACTTCCCGGATCTCGTCAGTCGACAGACCCTGCTCGCTCAGACTCTGTGCGAAGTCTCGCGCCGCCGCGCGCGCCTCCTCCTCCGTATCCGCCCGCGTGAGCGCGATAGCCCCCGAAGCCGTCGCCACCGCCTGGCCCACGCTGCCCGTTACCACCCCCTCCGGCATCTCGATCCGAACCCGCGGTTCATCTCCGCCGAACCAGCTCAGCCAGGCACCCGCTAGCGTCGCCACGAGCACTAGCGCGCCCAGCGAGCCGTAGGTCAGCCAGCGAGCCCCCACGGTCAGCGCATCTCCAGCGGGTCGCAGCGCCCGGCGGAACAGCAGGAAGGCGATGGCGAGGCCGAGGAGGAACCAGCCGAGTTGCCCGACCAGGACGATGGCCAGCAGGTCGATGCCCATGGCGGCGGCCCGCCGCCAGGGCCGCGCCAGCGGCGTGCCGAGGAGCTCGGGCGCCACGGAAAACGCATCCGGAGTGATGATTTGCTTGGGATCCCGGGAACCTGTCGCCATGATCCTATCCCCCGCAGCGGCAGCACAAACCGGCACGAGGGGCTGCGGCTGCGATCGCGAAAAGACCGCCGTACTATAACCGTCCCACGCAGGCTGAATCCAGACATCGCCGTCGGCGCGCCTCTGGAGTCGACGCCGCGTGACATTTACCGTAACCATGCGTGTGCCTCATGTACGGACACCACGGCATATTCGTCACCGGAATCGTTCTGGCCGTCGCTCTGGCGTCTCAGCTTCCTGCCCAGACGACTGGACGAATCATGGGCCGCGCGTTAGACCTGGCGACCGGCACGATCGAAACGGTCGCTGGCCGCGGGGCAGCGGGTTTCGAAGGGGATGGCGGCCCGGCCAGGGACGCGCTGCTGGACAGTCCCTGGGCGGTCGCGGTGTCCCCCCAGGGAGCGTCGCTCTTCATCGCCGACTCGGGGAACCACCGCGTGCGTGGCGTGGGCTTGATGACAACGACGATCACGACGGTGGTCGGCACCGGCGACGACGCCTTCAACGGCGACCTGCTCGCCGCCGCGGCGACATCACTCAGCGCGCCCCGCGGTCTCAGCGTATCCCCACTTCAGCTTCTGTACATCGCCGACACCGACCACCACGTCGTGCGACGAACGGCCCTCGGTTTCATCACCCAAACGCTCTAGGGCCGCGCCCTCTACGGCTCGTCGGCCCGGACATCATCAGGGCACACCGAACGACGCGTCGGCGTCGAGCGCCTCGCCTCACCGCCGCTTGACACGCCGCCGGCCGCGACCTAGGGTGTCGCGGCTCCACTTCGCCCCATGCCAATCATCAGGTGGTGCCTCGCGGCGGCGGCTCGACCGCGTGCACCCTCACGAATTCGCGATCGAGGAGGCCTCGATGGATCCGAAACCGTACGAGCCTTACGTCCCGGCGGAGACGCGGCTAAAGGAGTTCACCCTGCGGGCGGTCCTGCTCGGGGTGGTGATGGCCGTCGTACTCGGGGCAGCCAACGCCTACATCGGCATGGTCGCCGGCCTCACCATCGCCGCCACCTTCCCGGCCGCCGTGGTGGCGATGGCTCTGCTGCGACCGGTCGGCGGCTCGATTCTGGAGGAGAACGTCGCGCGGACCACGGCATCGGTGGGCGAAGCGCTGGTGGCGGGCGCGATCTTCACCATCCCGGCCTTCGTGATCGCCGGCGTCTGGGAGAGCGTGAACTTCCTGACCTCGGCCTTCATCATGCTGGTCGGCGGCATCCTGGGCGTGCTCTTCGTCATCATCTTGCGGCGCACGCTGGTCGAGGATGCGGGCCTCCCCTTCCCCGAGTCGGTCGCCGCCAGCGAGATCCACAAAGCCGGCCAGAAAGGGGCGACGGGCGGCAAGTATCTGGTGATCGCGGGAGTGACGGCCGCGTTCATCGAGCTGATCAAGAACGCTTCGGGCCTGAGGGTGCTGGCCACCAACATCACCGGTTTCTGGTCGTGGGGCTCGGCCCGCATCGCTCAGGGCGCGACCCTGACCCAATCCTACACCGGCGGAATCCACCTCTCGACGCCCTCCGCCTCGCCGGCGCTGCTCGGCGTCGGCTACATCATCGGCCCGCGCCTCGCCGCCGTCGTATTCGCCGGGGGCGTCCTCGGCTGGTGGTGCCTCGTCCCGGTGATGGCCTTCGTCAATCGCGATCTGATTCCGTTCGCCGAAGCCCAGGGTTGGAGCGCCGTCTCGGTCAACGTCGTCTGGCAGACGATGGTGCGTCCGTTGGCCGTGGGTACGATGGTCGTTGGAGCGGTGTGGACGCTCTGGAGCATGCGCAACAGTCTGCTCACCGGCATGGGGCGTGTGCTGGCGGACGTGAAGCAGGTCAAGGCCGTGCAGGCCGTCAATCGGTTGGAGTTGGACCTCAGGTATCGCTACATCGTCTGGGGCATCATCGGCCTGATCTTCCCGATCTGGGGCCTCTACTTCTTCTTCAGCGATAGCGTCGGCGGCTCGCTCGTGGCGGCCCTGGTGATGATCGTGGCCGGTATTCTCTTCGCAGCCGTCGCCGGATACCTCGTCGGTGTCATCGGCAGCAGCAACAACCCGATCAGCGGGCTTACGCTCACCACCTTGATCCTGGCCGCGTTGCTCATGGTCGCGATCGGCTTGACGGGCGACCAGGGGGTTATGGCTGTACTCGGTGTGGCGGCGGTCGTCTGCTGCGCCATGGGCATCGCGGGCGACATGATGCAGGACTTGAAGGTCGGTCACATACTCGGGGGCACACCCGCCTCCATGCAGAGAGGCGAGCTCGTCGCCGTGGTCTTCGCCGCGCCGGCGCTGGCTGGCGCCCTGCTGCTGCTCGGCAAGGCCTATGGGTTCGCCGGCGCCCCGGGCGCCGACCCGGCCACCGCCCTCGCCGCCCCACAGGCCGGACTGATGGCGTTGGTGAGCCAGGGGATCGTGGCCGGCGAGATGGTCTGGCCGCTTTTCCTGGCGGGGATGCTTTTTGGGGTCATGCTGATACTGGTGCGCGCGCCTTCACCGATGCTGGTGGCGGTGGGGATGTATCTGCCGATTAACAGCACGTTCGCGATTTTCATCGGCGGCGTACTCAAGTGGCTGGTCGATGGGATGCTGGCTCGCAAGCGCTATCCCGAGGCCGCGCTTGAGCGGGCCGCCAATACAGGGATCCTGGTGGCCAGCGGCTTCGTCGCGGGCGAGGCGCTGATGGGTGTGGCGATCGCCGGGTTGATCGTCGCCAACTTCCAGCTTCCGGTGATCGTCAGCGACCCGACCGCCCAGGGTCTCCTGGGGCTGCTGGTCTTCCCGTTGGCACTGTGGTTCTTCTATCGCTATTCCAACGCCGACGCCAGGGCGATGGCGCGCTGAGCCGGCGCGCCTGGGCCTGCGGGAGCGGCAGGGTGCTTAGGATCTTCGTCCTGGGCACCCTGCTGGCCTTTGTGGCTTGCGGCTCGGAGGGGACGCAGCCCGGCCTGACGCGGGAAAATTACATCGATACCTATGTCGAGCTGCTCCGCGCCGCCGCCGCGGCCCCCGACACCATCGCCGCGGCGGACAGCGCGACGGCGGTTTTGCAGCGCCGCGATGTAACCGAAGAGGAGCTACTCGATTTCGTGCGCCGGCGCGCGGCAGATCCCCAGTATCTGGCCGCAGTCTGGCTCGAGATCGAGAGCCGTCTGCGGGCTCCGCCCGACACGGCGCAGAAGCCGGAAGGCTAGAGGGCGACGGCCAGCGCGCCGCCAGGCAGCCCCGGGCCGGGCGCGACGCCCCAGGAAGAGTCAGAGGCCGGTCGGGTGATCGATGAACTCCCAGGCGCACCCGAACTTGGCGCCGAGGTGTCGTGCCAGCGCCTTCACGCCCAGCGTTTCGCTGGCGTAGTGGCCGGCGTAGAAGACGTTCAGCCCCCACTCCTCGGCGTCGAAGTAGGTATAGTGCGGACCTTCACCGGTGACGAAGGTGTCCAAGCCGGCGGCGCGTGCCTCGGCTATGTTTTCTCCGCCGCCGCCCGTGAGCACGCCCACCCGAGCGACACGCTCGGGCCCCGCTGGGATGAGGAGTGGTTCCCGACCCAGCGCTTCTTGCAGGCGGCGTTTCAGCTCTTCGCGCTCGATCTCCAGCACGCCCCACAGTCCGATCGCGCACCCCTGATACTCGGCGAAGCGACCGCTCACGCTCAGGCCGATGGCCCGCGCCAGCTCCACGTTGTTCCCGACCTCCGGGTGCAAGTCGAGCGGCAGGTGGGCGGAATAGACGGCGATGTCGTGCTGGATCAGCGGCCGGACCCGACGGTAGCCACGTCCGGTGAGCGGTTGCAGACCGTTACCCCAGAACAGCCCGTGGTGTACCAGCATGAGGTCGGCGCCGCGCTCGGCTGCCGCGTCGATCGTCGCCTGGCAGGCGTCGGTGCAGGCGGCGATCCTGCGCACCTCGCCGCTGTTCTCCACCTGGAGACCGTTGGCTGCGCCAGGAAAATCCGGCACGNNCTCACTCCCATTCGATCGTCGCCGGCGGCTTGGAGCTCACGTCGTAACAGACCCGATTGATACCAGCGACCTCATTGATGATCCGCGTGGCGATCCGCCCCAACACCTCGTGCGGGAACTGGAACCAGTCCGCCGTCATCCCGTCCCGGCTGGTGACGGCTCGCAGGGCGATCACGTTCTCATAGGTGCGCCCATCACCCATGACGCCGACGGACTGAACGGGGAGGAGCACGGCGAAGGCCTGCCAGATCTCGTCGTACAGCCCGGCCGCGCGGATCTCTTCCAGGTAGATGGCGTCCGACTCGCGCAGCACCTGTAACCGCGCCAGCGTCACCTCGCCCAGCACGCGAACGGCGAGACCGGGTCCGGGGAAGGGGTGTCGTCCTACAAGCTCCTCTGGGAGACCCAGCTCGCGTCCGACCTGTCGCACCTCGTCCTTGAACAGCTCCCGCAACGGCTCGACCAGTTCGAAGGGAAGGTTCGGGCGCAAACCTCCGACGTTGTGGTGCGTCTTGATCGTTTCCGAGGGACCGCGCACGGAGAGCGATTCGATCACGTCCGGATAGAGGGTGCCCTGGACCAGGAAATCGACGTCGGAGCCGATGGCCCGCGCCTCCTGCTCGAAGACATCGATAAACGTGTGGCCGATGATCCGCCGTTTCTCCTCGGGATCCACCACACCGGCCAGCCGCTCGATAAAGCGATCCGCCGCATCGACGACGCGGAGGTCAATTCCCAGATGCTGCTGAAAGGTTCGCGCGACCCAATCGCGCTCGCCCTTCCGCAACAGCCCGGTGTCCACGAAGATGCAGCTCAGACGCTCCCCCACCGCCCGGTGTACGAGGGCCGTGGCGACCGACGAGTCCACCCCCCCGGACAACGCCGAGATCACCCGGCCCCGCTCCGCCACTCGTTCGCGTATCGCCGCGACCTGCGCTTCGATGAACGAGCCCGCGGTCCAGCTGGGCTCGCAGTGACACACCCGGAACAGGAAGTTCGAGATGATCTCGCCGCCGCGCGCGGTATGAGCCACCTCGGGGTGAAACTGGACGCCGAATAGCGGACGCTTCAGCGCACGCATCGCCGCGACCGGGACGGTCGTCGTGGCGCCGAGCAGCTGGAAGCCAGCTGGGACCGCCTCCACCACGTCACCGTGGCTCATCCAGACGGTCGTGCGCTCGCCCACCTCGAAGCCGTCGAACAGATCGTTGGGCTCGCGGACCTCGAGCTCGGCCCGGCCATACTCCCGCTTGGCCGCCCCGCGCACCGCCGCGCCGGCCGCTTGCGCGATCAGCTGCATGCCGTAGCAGATCCCGAGAACGGGGACGTCCAACTCGAGCAAGCCCGGGCCCAGCTTGGGAACGCCGTCGTCGTAAACGCTCGCCGGTCCACCCGAGAGCACGACCCCCTTCGGCTTCCACTCGCGCACCCAGGCGTGGGAGCGCGTCGGCGGGTGGATCTCACAATAGACTCGTTCCTCGCGAACGCGCCGGGCGATCAGCTGGGTGTACTGCGATCCGTAGTCCAGAATCAGGATCCGATCGGCGGGCTTGTTCTCCCCCATACCCCTCTCTCAGCCTCTACTGACGCGAAAAAAAGATTTCCCTCTGCTCGCGACCGGCGGCGGTTACCTGACAGCCATTCGCAGGCGACACGACCGAAGAAGGCCTCACCGTCTAGTAAGCGCGGGCCCAGACGGCCTCGTAAACGGCACGCTCTCCACAGATACACTTCGCGGGCGGTGCATCGCTGCGGAAGTCTTCGTCCGGGATCACGCGGATCGTGGCTTTGGTGTCGTCCTTCACCTTGAGCTCGCAGGCCTCCGTGCCGCAATACCCCGTGTAGATGAAGCCGCCGGTCGCTGCGATGATCTCCTTGAACTCTTCATAGTCCGAGATGCCGCGGTACGAGTTCTCCTCACGGCGCCGCGTCGCGGCCTCGAGCATTTGGTCTTGCATTTCATCCAGAAAGTCCGGGAGGCGTGTCGCCAACTCGTCTTCGCTCACCGCCGTCTTGCGGGTCGCGCCGTCCGGCGCGAATCGCCGAACCAACATCGCCTGCCGCTTAGCCAGATCGCGGGGACCGATCTCGACGCGGATCGGCACGCCTTTTGTCTCCCACTCGTAGTACTTGGCGCCTGGAGACAACGTATCCCGATCATCGAGCTTCACACGTGCCAGACCCTTCAGTTGCTCGCCGATGCGCTCCGCCGCCTCCAGGACGTCGGCGTGCTGGTCATCCGACTTGTAGATCGGCACAATCACGACCTGAATCGGCGCCAGCTTGGGCGGCAGAACGAGGCCCACGTCGTCGCTGTGCGTCATCACCAAGCCTCCGACCAGGCGCGTGGTCACACCCCACGAGGTGCCCCAGACGTAGTCGTGCTCGCCGGCCTCGGTCTGGTACTTCACGTTGAACGCCCGGGCAAAGTTCTGGCCCAGATTGTGGGAGGTGCCCGCTTGAAGCGCCCAGTTGTTCTGCATCAGCGCCTCCAACGCGTACGTTCGCACCGCACCCGCGAACTTATCCCACTCGGCCTTCTTCCCCGTGAGCGGCGGCATCGCCATCCACTCCTCCATGAAATCCCGGTACAGACCCAGGATTAGACGCGCCTCCGCCTCGGCCTCCGCCTCCGTCGCGTGCGCGGTGTGTCCCTCCTGCCAGAGGAACTCTAGCGTGCGGAGAAACGGGCGCGTCCGCATCTCCCAACGCACGACGTTCGCCCACTGATTGATTAGCAGTGGTAGGTCGCGATGGCTCTGGATCCAGGTGCCCATGATCGGCCAGATGATCGCCTCGGACGTCGGCCTCACGACCAGTGGCTCTTCCAGCTGCTTGCCGCCGCCGTGGGTGACGACCGCCGCCTCAGGCGCGAAGCCTTCGACGTGCTCCGCCTCCTTCTTCAGAAAGCTCTCGGGGATGAAGAGGGGGAAGTAAGCGTTCTGATGTCCCGTGTTCTTGAACTTGGCGTCCAGCGCCGCCTGCATCATCTCCCAGATCGCATAACCGTGCGGGCGGATGACCATACAGCCGCGCACCGGGGTGTAGCCGGCCAGCTCGCCGCGCTGGACCACCCCGTTGTACCAGGCCGAGAAGTCCTCACTCCTCGGGGTTAACGCCTTCTCTTCCGCCACTGAGTCTCCCTAATTCTCCGCGTTCGTCGCAGCGGGGCCCGACTCGTCTTTCTCCGCCTCGTCCTGGTCGGCCGCCTCGTCCGTATCGCCCGACTCCTCTTCTTCCCACAGCACCCACACGGCCAGTGGCAGCAGCGCTGCCACGCCCAACCACCCCAGCGCCCGTCGCCGCCGTGGACCGAGCAGATGCCGTAACGCAGCGCTGGCCGCCACGATGACCGCACTGCTCGCCACGGCGCCCAGGCTCAGCGGCGCCAATCGGTCCCAGGCGCTGCCGAGCCCCTCCTCCAGGACGCCGCCTTCATCACTGGTGGCTGGCGGTCGCGGGCTCATCGCTGGCGCTGCTCGGGCACACCGCCCACGTCGTCGTCGCTCCAGGGCGGGACGCCGAAATACACATACGTACGGTGCCAACGTCGCCGCGAGTCGCGATCCGCCTCCGCCCAACCCTCCGCCGGCACCCACTCGCCCCACACCACGGGGATCACGTCCCCTTCGTTCGGCCCGGACTGCCGAAAGGCATAGAGGATGACCCGCGCGGCGACGACCGTGGTGTCCGCGGCCGCTATCGAGTCGAGGGCCACGCGGGCCGTCTTACTCAGCCGTGCGCGGGAATCCGGGAACATGACCAGAAGGCGGTGCAGGGTCTTTCGCGGACTCGCGCTCAGTACGGTCTGCTCGAAGATCTGGTACTCGAGGGCCGCCACATCTTCGCTGTCCGCCACACCTGTTCCGGCTCGCGTTACGCCGTCCGAAACCACGGGATCCCGCGGCTCCGCGGCAGAGACGCCTGACTCGGCCCGCCGAGCTCCCGACGCCACGTCACCAACTTCACTCCCTACACAAGCCGAGGTGAGCGCCCACACCACCGCCAGGGCCGTGACCCAAATTCCCGGGTGTACCGCCAGCCTCCGCGTCCGACTCGTCATCATCTTACGCAACCGGCCTGACTTCTCCCACCGCGCGCACCAGCTCGTCGAACGGCACCAGCCGCTCGTCGCCGCTCGCCATGTCGCGGATCCGCGCCCGCCCAGCCTCGACCTCGTCCGGCCCGATGATCACCGCGCAGCGGGCGCCCAGCTGATTCGCGCTCTTGAGCTGGTTGCCGAGCCGGCGGTTCCGGAACTCATAGATCGCCGACACGCCCGACGCTCTCAACATCTGAGCGGCTTGCAGCGCCTGCCGGCGTGCCTCGTCGCCGAGCCAAGCCACGTAGCAGTCAATCTGGGGTCGCGGCTCCGGGAGCAAGCCGTGATCGCGCAACAGCTCCGTCAGTACCACGTCACCCATGCCGAACCCAAGCGCGGGCATGTCCACGCCCGCGATTACCTGAAGCAGGTCGTCGTAGCGGCCGCCCCCGCAGATGGCGCGCAGCTCCCGGCGGGCGTCCCACAGCTCGAACACGATACCGGTATAGTAGGCCAGACCGCGGACGACCGAGAGGTCCACATCCACGTAATCGGCCACACCTAGGTCGCCCAGGTGCCCCAGATAGGTGGAGAGCTCGGCGATCCGCTCGCCCACGCTCGACACATCTCCGAACGCCGCGTCGAGCGCGTCGATCCCGCGTAACTCGACGGCGGAGAAAATTCCCTCGATCGTCGCCGTCTTCAGCCCGAGCTTTTCGAAACGCTCCTCCAGCCGCTCTCGCGGTTCCCGCTCCAGCTTGTCTGCCGCTTCGTAGACCCGGGTCAACGACGGCTCCGGCACGCCGAGGTGTCGAAATATGGCGGCGAGCACGCGACGGTCCGACACCCGGGCGCGAACCTGGGACGAGTCGAGGCCAGTCGTTCGGACGATGTCGATCGCCGCCGCCAGCAGCTCGGCGTCGGCCAGCACATCGGACTCACCGAGGATGTCCAGGTTGAGCTGGAAGTGCTCGCGCAACCGACCGCGTTGTTTCCGCTCGTAGCGGAAGAGCTGTGGCATGGAGAACCAGCGAATCGGCTTGCGCAACGCCCGGGCTCGCGCGCCCACCATTCGGGCGAGTGTGGGAGTCATCTCCGGCCGCAGGGCGACCTGCCGTCCGCCTTTGTCCTCGAACTCGTAGAGCTGCTGTACGATCTCTTCGCCCGACTTGCGCGTGTAGATCTCGAGTGGCTCGAGCGGTGGTCCGTCATACTCCTCGAACCCGTAGTGGCGGGCCACTTCACTCCATACGCTCATCAGATACGAACGTGCGGCCAGATCCTCCGGATAGAAGTCTCTGAAACCCGGTAGCCCCTTGAGTTCCACCATGGGCGAATCTATCCGGCCGCGCTCGGCTGTAACAGCCCGACCGGAATGTTGAGCGCTTGCATGGCGTCGCCCACCGTGTGGTGCGAGCCGGTGACCACGACGGTCGGCGCCAGGGCCGCCGCGTAGTCGAGCGCGTCCTGGAAGTCCTCGACCACCTTCACCGGGTAGCTCGAAACCCGCGCCGCGACCTCCGCGGCGTTCCAGCGTCGCTCCGGGGGTGAGCTGGGGGCCACCGTGAATACGGAGACGTCAGCCAGCGCCAGGAGCGGCGGCAGCATCTCCGGCCAGGGCTTGTCACCCAGGATCGCGACCACCAGCGCCAGCGGTCCCGGCAGGTCGAGGCTGGTGAGCCCCTGGGCCAGCGATTCGACAGCCTGAGGATTGTGCGCGACATCGAGGACCCAGGTCCGCTCGCGCCTTCGCGCCACCTGCAAGCGGCCGGGCCAGCGCACGTTCGCGATCCCTTCCCCGATGTGTCGAGTGCCCGGCCGCCAGTGCTCGGGCAAGCTCTGAGCGACCAGCGCCGCCAGTCCGGCGTTCCAGGCCTGATGTGCTCCCAACAGCGGACAGCTCAACGCGATCGCCTCGGCAGCCCCGGGGCCGACGTACTCGAGCTCCGTCCCCGAGCGGTCGATCCGGATCCGGCGCACGGCGGCGTCGTATCCGAGCTGACGCAGGGGAGCGCCGGCGTGGCTCGCGTGCTCGCGGACGATGCGGCCGGCCTCGGGCTCCAGCCTGCCCAGCACCAGCGGCACACCCGGCTTCGCGATGCCCGCCTTCTCGCCGGCGATCGCCGCCAGCGTATGACCCAGGTAGTCGGAGTGGTCCCAGGCGATGTTGGTGATCGCCGCCACGTCCGGCAGCAGGACGTTCGTGGCATCGAGGCGGCCTCCGAGCCCCACCTCGGCCACAACGTAGTCTACCTCTGCCTCGGCGAAGCAGAGGAAGGCAAGCGCCGTCGTCGCCTCGAAGAAGGTGGCCCCGACCTCCTCGGCCAGGGGGCGAAGCCGCCGCGCACCGGCGCTGAGCAGCTCCATGTCGGCCGGCCGCCCGCCGATGCGTACCCGTTCGCTGAAATCGACCAGATGCGGGGATGTATACAGCCCGACCCGCAGGCCAGCGGCGCTCAAGATGCTGGCGATCATCGCCGCCACCGAGCCCTTCCCGTTCGTGCCACCCACGTGGATCGAGCGGAAGGCCATGTGCGGCCGACCTACGCGATGCAGAATGTCACGGGTGCGGCGTAACCCCCAACGTATTACCCCTGTGGGCCTCAGCCCCAGGAGTCCCGATAGATCGGTCGTTCCCATCCTCGCTCGCAGGAAGCGTCCTCAGCTCAAGAGCGAACCGGGGACCGGCTGGCGGCGCAATTCGTTGTGACCTTTGGGGCCTAATAATAAAGGACGGTGCGGCAATCGGTAGGGCCGGCGGAGCGGGTCCGGCTCGAGGCGGCCAGCCAGCGTCGCGCCGGCTAGGCGCGCCGGCCGTCCAACATGTGGCTGAGAATCGTGGAAACAGTTGATTTCAGCTCGGGCCGGGGGACGACGATGTCGACCATGCCGTGCTCGAGCAGAAACTCGGAACGCTGGAACCCATCTGGAAGCTCCTGCCCGATCGTCTGTTCGATCACCCGCGGCCCGGCGAATCCGACCAGCGCTCCGGGCTCCGCCACGATGATATCGCCGAGCATGGCAAAAGAGGCCGTCACGCCGCCTGTGGTCGGATTCGTGAGGATGGAAATGTAGGGTAGCCGAGCCTGGTGAAGGCGACCGAGCGCGCTCGACGTCTTGGCCATCTGCATCAAGGAGAGCACGCCCTCCATCATCCGCGCACCCCCCGACGCCGAAACGATGATGAGCGGATTGCCGTGATCGAGCGCGCGCTCGGCGACTCGCGCGATCTTCTCGCCGACGACCGACCCCATCGACCCACCGATGAACCCGAAGTCCATTACTCCGAACTTTATCGGCCGTCCGTCAAGATGCCCGGACCCGGTGATCACCGCCTCTTTATTCTTGCTCTTTATCACCGCGCGCTCATAGCGCTCGGCGTAAGCGCTCGGACCCACGAATTTCAGCGGATCCACCGACCGTAACTCGGTATCGTATTCTTCCTCCAGAGCGTTGTCGAGCAGCAACTCCGCGTAATCGTCGGGCTTGATTCGGAAGTGGTAGCCGCACACCGAACAAACATGGAAGTTGTCAGCCAGTTTCTCGCGGTAGATAATTTCGCCGCAGCCGTCGCACTTCGCCCAGACATCTGGCGGCAGCTCCCGCTTCTGCTTGACGAGTCTCTTCTTTTCCTTGCGAAACCAAGCCATCTAAAGCTGAACCTCCCGGCGCGTCATCCTCACCCGCGTTCCGGCGGACGGCCGGACCGCGCGAGGTCTTGCCGCTTGCCGCTCTAAAGATCGGCGGCGGAGGCCGGCCCCGCAACGTGCGGGCGGAGGCCGCAACTGACGGCTGCAGGGCGACCGGCCGCGCCGTCAGCGCCCTGACCCGGCGGCGAGCCTAGGGGCCGGCCTTGCGCTCGGCCGCCACGCGTTGAACGACCGCCAGACATAAGAAGGAAACGAGGAGGAAGCTGCCTCCGTAGCTGAGCCATGGGAGGGGCAGCCCGGTGATTGGGAGCAGACCCACGGTCATCCCCACGTTCGCCACCAGGTGCGCGAACCAGAGCGAGAAGATGCCGAAGACGACCGACGAGGCGAAGGCGTCGGTGTTGCGCTCGGCGATAATGAGTAGGCGCCAGAGCAAGAGCCCGAAGCAGAGCATGACGATGCAGATACCGACGAAGCCGAGTTCCTCGCCCACGACCGCGAAGATGAAGTCCGTATGCTGTTCGGGTAGGAAGGCGAGTCGCTTCTGGGTTCCCAGCGAGAACCCTTTGCCGAGCCAGCCGCCCGAGCCGATCGCCACCTGCGACTGCATCAGGTGCCACCCCGCCCCCTGCGGGTCCGCCTCCGGCTGGAGAAAGGCCAGTATCCGCAACTTCTGGTAGCCCGCCAGGCTTCTCCAGGTCGGGAGCACCAGCACGCCCATCGCCAGGTTGGCGAAGATGACCGCCAGCGACTCCGACAGATAGGCCCGTGTCCAGTAGAGGAAGGCCACGAGAAGCAGGAACCAGACGCCCCAGAGCGGAGTGGAAAAGGCCAGGGCCAAGCTGGCCAGCGGGCTCAGGAAGAGAATCAGTTTGGAGGCCGGCAGCCCCGACCAGTAGAGGGCGGCGATGAGAATCGCCAGGAAGACGGCCGCGGTGCCGATGTCCGGCTGAGCGGCGATGAGGACGACGGGCAAGAACACGACCGCGATGAACGGCCAGAGCTCCCAGAGAGAGTCCGGCGGCCGCTCGCGGCCGGCGATGAGCTTGGCCAGGACGAGGATCGTGGCGAGCTTGGCGAACTCCGAGGGCTGCAAGCCGATGAAGCCGAAACGGATCCAGCTGCGCGGGCCCGTCCCTTGACCGAAGAAGAGCACCGCGACCAGGCCGGCGATGGCGACGACGTAAGCGGCCGGAGTCACCCACTCGAGCCATCGCATATCGATGCGGATGGCGATGGCGAATATCACGAGCGAGAGGGCGAGCCAGATCGCTTGCTTGCGCCAGATCCCCGTCACCGGCGATGGGATCTCCAGCTCGCCGGCCGAGTAGATCATCGCCACGCCGAAGATGGCCAGGCCCACGGCCAGCCCGAGGACGAGACCGTCACCGATCTTGAACGCGACTCTCCCTCTCATCCCCCGGCCACCTCTGCGTCGGCGCGCTCTTCGCGCTGATCGTTGAGGTAATGGGCGATCAATTGCGACACGATCGGCGCGGCAGCGGATGAGCCGTGGCCTCCCGCTTCGACCACGGCGACAGCGGCGATCGTGGCATCCTCCGCCGGCGCGTAGCCGATGAACCAGGCGTGATCGTCGCCGTGCGGGTTCTGAGCCGTCCCTGTCTTACCCGCCAGTGTCCAATCCGCCAAACGCGATCCCCGCGCCGTTCCACCGGCCTCGTTCACCACCTCGACCAGCGCCGCTCGCAGCGTCTCGCGCTGTTTTGCGTCGAGCGGCAACCTGCCCGCCGGCTCCGCAGTGGGGCCGTCACGCGCGACGCGGGGGGTTGGCAAGGTGCCGTCGTTGGCCAGGGCAGCGAAATACTGGAGCATCTTCAGGGGGCTCTGCGCATTCTCGCCCTGGCCGATCGCCAGGTTCAACACGACCGAGTTGGTCCAGCCGCTGCGGCCGTAGCGCCGCGTGTACCAGGCGGTATCGGGCGGAAAGATCCCTTTGATCTCCGATGGCAGATCGACGCCGGTGGGCGTGCCGAAACCGAAGGCGGGCACCGAGTTCAGGTAGCGCTGCAGACCGACCTTCAGACCGAGCTGGTAGAAGTAGACGTCGCAGCTTTCGCGGATCGCTCCGCGCAAGTCAAGCGCGCCGTGCCCGGACGGCGTCCAGTCTTTGAAGACGCGGCCGAAGTACATCAGCGCCCCGCGGCAGGGTATGGGCATCCGGGTGTCGCTGTCCGCCTGGCCCTGCTCCATGGCGACCGCGGCCAGAACCAGCTTGAAGGTGGAGCCGGGAGCGTAGGTGGCGGAGACGGCGCGATTGAACATAGGCCGGCCCGGATCCATGTTCAGCGCTCGCCATTGGGTGGGCTCGAACTTGCCGACGAAGAGGTTGGGGTCGAAGCTCGGTGAGCTGAACATGGCGAGCACCGCGCCGCTGGCCGGTTCCAGGGCCACGATCGCGCCCTTCATCGTGTCGGGGAAAAGCTCGGCAGCGCGTCGCTGGAGTTCGAGGTCGATGTTGAGATACATGTCGCGCCCTGGCGACGGCGGCACTGTCTCGCGGCCCCGGAACTCGCCAACCAGTCGGCCGAGGGCGTTGACCTCCACGTAGCGAACGCCCGGCTGGCCGGCCAACACGCGGTCGTAGACCCGCTCGACGCCGGTACGGCCCGCGATTCGCCCCGGCTCGTAGCCCTCGAACTCCGGCAGCTGCAGGTCGCTGTCGCTGACCTCACCCACATAGCCGACCACGTGAGCTAGAATCGGCCCGGCCGGGTAGTGACGTTTGGGAGCAGTTTCGATGACGATGCCGCCGGGAAGTTCGACGCGCCGCTCCTCGATCGCGGCGACCTCAGCGAAGCTCGCGTCGCTCTCGACGGTGACGGGGCGATTCGGGTGCTGCCGGTAGCGCTCGATCAGCGCATCCACCTGCTCTCTCGAGTGGCCGAGGATCTCCGCCAGCGTCTGCAGCACCGAGCGCAACGAGTCGACCGAACTAGGTAGGACCACGATCGAGTAACCCGGCACGTTCTCCGCCAGCACCCTACCCTTGCGGTCGTAGATCGTACCCCGCGCCGCCGGGATCGTGAGCGCCCGGATGCGGTTCTCGTCCGACCGCAGAGCGTAGGTCGTGTGCTTGAGGATCTGGACGCGGAAAAACTGAACCGCCAGTCCGACGATCACCAGCACGACAAGCCAGCGGGCCAGGCGGCCCCGCACCTGACGATAGACCTCGGGAGGCCGCAGAATCGAGCTCATCGCGCCCTCACGGCCGGCAGAACCAGGTAGCCGATCGCGCCCGTCGCCAGTGCACCGAGCGGAGCCTGCAGCGCCACATACGACAGGGTGTCACCGCCGGCGCCCATGATCACGTAGCTCGCGGTCTCGTAGAGCCAGGTTCCAACGAACAGGTAAGTGCCCATGAAGAGCGGCTCCTCGCCCAGAAACAGATCGCGGGTCGTCGATCCAAGATAGGCGATGACCACGAGCAGCAAGGTGGCGAGGCCAAAGTGGCTTACTGCCACAGCATCCTCCAGCAATCCCAGCACGAACCCGAGCGCGGCCGCCGTCCCCGGCCTTAGCTCGCGGGCCGCGACCAGCACGGCGCAAACCAGCAGGTTGGGGCTGGCGTACCACGAACCGAAAAGCGGACTCAGTCCGAAGTGCAGGAAGCAAAGGACGACAACGACGATGGCGAGCCCAAGCCGGCTACCTCCGCGGTCAGCCACCATCAACGCGACTCGGCGGCGCCCCCTCGACGCCAGACATCCTCCAAGTCACCCGAAGCGCCGCGATCGACCAGCACCATCACTTCCCGCACGGCCTCGGGGTAGACCGCCGGCTCGACAAGATAGCTTTTGGCCCAGCCGGCCTCGGCCTCCGTCAGCTCCAGCACCCGCCCGATAGGGATGCCCCGGGGAAAGACCCCACCCTGGCCGGAGGTGAGGAGCTCCGTACCCGGCGGCAACTCGGTCTGAAAGGGCGCGTTGTCCAGCCGCATGAGCAGAGGCGTGCCGTCCAGCGCGCGAATGATCCCAAACACGCGACCGTCCGCGGTCATCGCGCTCACCCGGAACTCGGGGTGCGTCCAGAAGTCGCCCGTCGCCTGGCGTCCCGTCACCACCCGGACCACCCCGACCAGGCCGTCCACCGCCACCACTGGCGCCTCGGGGAACACCCCCTGCGCCGCCCCGATGTCGACCACGAATGAGAGCTTGACCACCTCGCCCGCCCTACCTGCCGGCGCCAGATTGGCGGCGAGGAAGCGCCCCGCGCCCAGGCTGGCGAGGCCGAGCAGCGCTCGCAGCCGCCGATTCTCTTCCTCGACGTCAGATTTCTCTAGCAGCTCCGCGGACAGCGAGTCTCGCTGAGCGCGCAAAACCTCGAGGCGCGTTCGCGTCGCGCGCACATCCACGAACCGTTTCTGCAATTGCAACACCGGCGCGAGCACGCTCGAGCGAACCGCCGTTGCCAGCACGAGTTGATGCTCGTGGGGCAGGCTCATCAGCACTACCGCAGCGAGGAGTAAGAAGAGTAGACGCAGGGGATCGCGGCGCGTCAGCCGCTTCAAGCCGGACTCCGGGTCACCCCGTCGACTCAGACCGACAGTACCGCTCGATATCTCGGTAGGTCGTCGAGGATGCGTCCGGCGCCGCGGACCACGCACGTTAGCGGCTCCTCATCGACGTGAATCGGCAGATTGGTCTCTTCCTGCAACAAGCGATCGAGCCCGCGAATCAACGAGCCGCCCCCCGTCATCACGATGCCGCGATCGACGATATCGCTGGCGAGTTCGGGCGGAGTGATCTCCAAGGCGCGGCGGACTGCCTCGACGACCTGCTGGATCGGTTCCTGGATGTGCTCCCTCACCTCTTCGGAGTGGATCCGCACCGTCTTTGGAATGCCTGACACGAGGTCGCGGCCTTTCACGTCCATCTCGCGCTCTTCGCCCACAGGTGCGGCGGAACCGATCTGGATCTTGATCGCCTCCGCGGTCGGCTCCCCGATCAGCAGGTTGTAGTTCTTGCGCAAGAAGGTGACGATGGCGGAGTCGATCTCGTCGCCGCCCACGCGAATCGAGGTGTCCGACACGATGCCGCCCAAAGCGATGACCGCGATCTCGGTGGTGCCGCCACCGATGTCGATCACCATGTTGCCCGTGGGCGTCTCGACAGGTAGGCCGACCCCGATGGCCGCCGCCATCGGCTCCGCTACCATGTAGACTTCTTTGGCTCCCGCCGCCTGCGCCCCGGCCCGCACCGCCCGACGCTCGAGCTCGGTGATACCCGAGGGTACCCCGATGACGACCCGCGGNNACGTCGGCGATGACGCCATCCTTCAGCGGCCGGATCGCCTCAATGCCGCCCGGCGTGCGACCGAGCATGCCTTTGGCTTCGAGGCCCACGCCGACCAACTTGCCGTTCGACTTCTCGACCGCCACCACCGACGGCTCGTTCAGGACGATCCCTTCGCCCTTGACGTAGATCAGCGTGTTGGCCGTCCCGAGATCGACCGCGATGTCGTTGACCGGAAGCAGCCTGCCGGAGTTCAACCAGCTGAAGCTCATTGGGATTTAGCTACACTCCTTCAAGCGGTCGGCGGGGTGCACCGTCCTCTTGACCCTCTAAGTCAATACGGGTGCCGGCAGGGGAGCCTGCTAAAACTATAAGAACCGGCGTGCGCAATCCAGCCGCCGGCCCGGGCCGCCGCCCCGCGCCGCCCGATGGCCGCCACCCGTCAAGAGCCCAGGGGCGCCCCGATCACCTCGTCGATGGGCGTGTAATCGAGCCCGAAGGCGTCCGCCACCCCACGACATGTCACCTTACCTTGCACCATGTTCACGCCCAGGGCGAGGGGAGGGTCCTCACGACAGGCCCGTTCCCACCCAAGTTCGGCCAGCCTCAGCGTGTAGGGGAAGGTCGCGTTGGTGAGCGCCAACGTCGACGTGCGGGGGACGGCGCCTGGCATGTTCGCGACGCAATAGTGGATCACACCGTCCACGACGTATGTGGGGTTCTCATGCGTGGTCGGTCGAGCGGTTTCAATGCAGCCGCCCTGGTCGACCGCCACATCGACGATCACCGCACCGTCCTTCATCAGCTTTAGATCACTGCGCAACACCAGATGCGGTGCCTTGGCGCCAGGTAGCAACACGGCGCCCACCAGCAAGTCGGCGCGGGCGATCGCTTCGAGGATGTTCGTGCGGTTAGAGTAGACCAGGTCGACGTTCGCCGGCATGACATCCTCGAGATAGCGCAGCCGCTCCAGATTGACGTCGAGAATGGCGACGCGGGCGCCAAGACCGGCAGCCATCTTCGCCGCGTGCGTCCCCACCACACCGCCACCCAGCACCACAACCTCGGCCGACGGGACCCCCGGCACGCCGCCCAGCAGGATTCCGCGCCCGCCGAACGACTTTTCCAAGAACTTTGCGCCTTCCTGGATCGCCATCCGGCCAGCCACCTCGCTCATCGGCGTCAGCAGTGGCAACTCGCCGCGCGGCAGTTGGACCGTCTCGTAGGCGATGGACACGGCACGGCTCTCCAAAATCGCGAGCGTCAGCTCCTTCGACGCGGCGAAGTGGAAATAGGTAAAAACCACCTGCTCCGGCTTGATCCGCGGGTACTCCACGGCGATCGGTTCTTTGACTTTGATCACCAGCTCGGCTTTCGACCACACGGCGTCGGCCGAATCGAGTATCTTCGCTCCAACTCCGCGGTACAGCTCATCCTCGAAACCGCTGCCCAGACCCGCGCCCTTCTCCACCAGAACTTCGTGACCCGCCCGCACCAGGGTCTCCACGCCGGCCGGAACCATCGCCACCCTGTTCTCGCCCGGCTTGATCTCCTTGGGCACACCAACAATCATCGCTCGAGCCTCGCTTCCTGAATGGGCTGTTCCCTGACTCGCGGTTCCGACTCGCTCTGCGGCCCCCCCTCAGGCTCCCTCGCCATCGGGGCCCAAGCGGACGATCACCTGCTGCTCAGGAGCATAGTACTTCCGGCAGAGCTCGGCCACCTCGTCTTTGTCCACGGCGTCGATCCGCGCGCAGATCTGGTCCAGCGTCAGGTAGGGCTCGCTGTACAGCGCCACTCCTGCCAGGCGGTGCAGGCGCGCCGAGGTGGACTCCAGGGAGAGCAGCAGCTGACCCGTGGTCTGCTTCTTGATCGCGGCGAGGCCGTCGCCTGTGAGGCTGTCCCGGGCCAGCAGCTCCAACTCGGCACACACCTCGTCCACGGCGCGATCGGCGGCTTCCGGCCGCGTCGCCATATAGATCCCCGACATCCCGCCTCGGGCGTAGAAGGCTTGGAACGAGTAGATCGTGTACACCAACCCCAATTCTTCGCGCACCCTCTGAAACAGGCGGCTGCTCATGCCGCCGCCCAGGGCCGTAGAGATCAAGATGGCGGCGTAGCGCCGCGGATCGCTTCGGGCGAAGGTCGGGGCGCCCACGCAGATGTGAACCTGCGAGCTATCCCGTGCGTACCGGCGCTCCCCCGGTGAACCTCCATCCGGCGCACTCAGCTCGGGTGCCACCCCACGGGCGCTCCGAGGCGGAAAATGCCGCGCCACCAGCTCGAGCAGCTCGTCGTGCTGCACGTTACCCGCGGCGGCGACCAGGGTCACCTCGGGCTGGTAGGCCGCACGCCAGAGCTCGACCAGATTCTCGCGGGTGATGCCGCCCACGGTCTGCGCGGTCCCGAGCACTGGGTTTCCGTAGGGATGCCTCCCCCAGAGCGAGCGCGCGTGCAGGTCGAAAACCAGCTCTTCGGGCGCGTCCTCGACCCCGGCGATCTCTTCGAGGATCACGTTCCGCTCGATCGCCAGGTCGCTTTCGCGCAGCAGGGGGTGAAACATCAGGTCGGTGAGAATCTCGATCGCCACCGGCAGGTGCTCATCCAACACGCGGGCGTGACAAGCCGTATGTTCCCGCGACGTGTAGGCGTCTAACGCACCGCCGATGCCCTCGATCCCCAACGCGATCTCGTGGGCCGAGCGGGTCTCGGTGCCCTTGAATATCATGTGCTCCAGCAGATGCGAGGCACCCATCCGCTCCACGGGATCGTGGCTCGCGCCCCAGCGAACCCAGATTCCCACGGCCACCGAGCGAACGGCCGGCACCCACTCGGAGAGCACCAGCGGGCCGCCGCCGAGCTCGGTCCGGTAGACCCTCTCATCCAGCTGCACGGTCGTCGCAGCGTCCGAGCCGCTCATGGGGCTTGTTGCGTTGGCGCGGATATCCAAGAAAAGGCCGCCCGCGAGCAGCGGGGGCGGCCTACTCAGTCGACGGCGAAGCCGCCGGGTTCACGATGTTTTCGAGGTCTCGAGCTCGGCCGCCGTGGCAGCTCGACGCGACAGCCGCATGCGGCCGCGCTCGTCGACCGAGATCAGCTTCACCTTCACCACATCCCCGCGTTTCACCACATCCTCGGTCTTGGCGACTCGCCCCTCGGCCAGCTCCGAGATATGGCAGAGCCCCTCCACACCCGGCAGGATCTCCACGAAAGCCCCGAAGGTCGTCGTGTTCTTGACCACGCCCTCGTAGATGCGGCCGACCTCGGGCTCCTCCACGATCGCCTCGACCATCTCGCGCGCCCGCTCCCCGGCCTCACCGCTCACGGAGGAGATCGTGATCAGACCCGAGTCTTCGATATTGACTTCGGCGCCCGTCGCCTCCTCGATGCCCCGGATCGTCTTGCCCTTGGGGCCGATGACCTCGCCGATCTTCTCCGGGTTGACCTGGAGCGTGATGATTCGTGGGGCGGTCGGCGAGAGCGATGAGCGCGGCTGGGCCAACGTCTTGTCCATGATGTCGAGGATGTGGAACCGAGCCTCACGCGCGCGGTTCATCGCCTCGCGCATCAGATCGGCTGACAACCCCTCGACCTTGATGTCCATCTGCACCGACGTGATGCCTTTTCGCGTGCCGGCGACCTTGAAGTCCATGTCGCCCAGGTGATCCTCGATACCCATGATGTCCGTGAGGATCACGACCTTTTCGCCCTCCTTGATCAAACCCATGGCGATGCCGGCACACGCGGCACGCACCGGTACTCCCGCCTGCATAAGCGCCAACGAGCCGCCGCAGACGGTCGCCATCGACGACGATCCGTTCGACTCGAGAATGTCGCTCACGATCCGAATCGTGTAGGGAAACTCATCGTAAGGCGGCAGCAAAGACTGCAGCGCCCGCTCCGCCAAAGCGCCGTGTCCGATTTCGCGCCGCGACGGTCCGCGGAACGGTCGAACCTCGCCCACCGAGAACGGCGGGAAGTTGTAGTGCAGCATGAAGGACTTCGAGGTCTCCTGCAGCACATCGACCGTATCGATCCGCTGCTCGTCGCGGCTCGTCCCCAGCGTGACCACCGCCAGGGCCTGGGTGCTGCCCCGTGTAAACAGCGCCGACCCGTGGGTGCGTGGGAGCAGGCCAACCTCGCAGGTGATGGAGCGGATATCCCGCGGTGCGCGGCCATCGACGCGCTCGTGCCGCTCGATGATCTGCTCTCGCAGCGTCTGGTACTCGATCTGGTCGATGACCCGATCGACCTGGTCCGCGTAGTCCTCAATCTCTTCCTGGAAGGGATCGGACACCTCGGAGGCCATGTCCTGGCGCAGTGCGGATAGCGCCGCGTTGCGCTCCTCCTTGGTCGGCAGATTGATCGCCTCGTCGACGCGAAGGCGCGCCAGCTCGCTCACCCGCTCCGCCAGCTCGGCGTTCAACGCGGGCGGCGTCCATTCCATCTTCGGTTTGCGCAGTGGATCGACCAGCTCTTTCTGGGTCGCCACCAGCTCCCGAATTCCCTCATGGGCGAATTCGAGCGCCTGGACGAACTCGTCCTCGGTAATCTCGAGCGCGCCGCCCTCGACCATGATGATCGAGTCCTCCGAGCCGGCAAACACGATGTCCACGTCGGAGAACTCGAGCTGCTGGAAGGTCGGGTTCAACACCCATTCTCCCTCCAAGCGCCCGACGCGAACGGCGGCGATGGGATAGGGGAACGGGACCTTGGACATGTTCAGCGCGGCCGAGGCGCCGATCAGCCCCAACACATCGGCGTCGTTCTCCTGGTCGGCGGACAGAATGTAGATGACGACCTGGAGCTCATTCATGAAGTCCTTGGGGAACAGCGGCCGGATCGCGCGGTCGATCTGCCGCGCCGAAAGGATCTCTTTCTCGCTGGGCCGTCCCTCCCGCTTGAAGAAGCCACCCGGGATCTTTCCAGCCGCGTAGCTCTTCTCCCGGTACTCGACCGTCAGTGGGAAGAAGGGAAGCCTGGTGGGCTTGTCATCGACGACAACCGTGGCCAGAATGGCCGTCTCGCCGAACTGGACGAGCACGGACCCGTCCGCCTGTCGTGCCATGCGACCGGACTCGAGT
>JABAOH010157654.1_pt2 | contig 26085 bp, 26 predicted proteins | sample 7062181 | NCBI WGS metagenome assembly JABAOH01 (sample SAMN14538630, study PRJNA623070) | marine sediment metagenome | biome: marine biome [ENVO:00000428]; feature: marine pelagic biome [ENVO:01000023]; material: deep marine sediment [ENVO:00002113]; isolation source: pool of 5 deep marine... | reverse complement strand
GTATACGCATAGGTGAACTCGGGGCCCATGGTGGCCGAAGGTAGGTCCTAGAGTTAACGGTTTGGACGCTGTAGCCGGGCTTCTAATCAGGCCGCTCATTTCCTACGGTTGAGCACGAGGGGCGGTGAGAGCCCTACGTCGACTTGTACTGGAAGAGCTCCACATAGATGCCGTCGGGATCCTGGACGTAGGCCCACCGGGCGTGTGGGCTCTCGATGGGCCCGAGTACCATGGGGTAACCCTTCTCCTCCAGATAGGCAAGGGTGGCATCGAGGTCGTCGGTATGGAAAGCCAGGTGGTCCAGCTCATCCCCCCTTTTGTAGGGACCGGCCACCGGACTGCTCTCAGCGTACCAGTTGATCTCCAAGGTGTGCCGCGATCCCTTACTCTTCAGGACGGCGAACTCTCCCTTGTGCTCAGGCGCCTTGATGCGGTTGAGGACCCTCATGCCCATGACCTGGGTGTAAAACTCCACGGAGCGGTCCAGGTCCTCCGTTCGAATTCCAGTGTAGATAAAGGTCAGATCCACTATACTCCCCCGAGAAGCCAACGGAGCTGGCGCCATAAACTTACCGAGCAGTCTGACCTGTGCAGAAAAGCATTAATTGGGGAGCCTCGTAGAGTCGATTTGATCGAGGTGCCCTACTGGGAATGCAAGGTATGTCGGGAGAAGCTCCCCACGTGGTCACGAGCGCGTGAGCACATATATACTGTCCACAACGAAGAAGTGATGGGGCTTCTGGGCGAGAGTATGATCCCCGAGATGATGCTTTTGGACAAGCACCTCGAGGAGTCCTGAGGGGCTATTCCCCCTTGAAGCTCGGCTTCCTCTTCTCCAGGAAGGCCTTGACGCCCTCCGCCGTGTCGTCGGTGGAGAACAGGAGTGAGAAAAGGGCCGATTCGTACTCCAGCCCGGCCTCTAAACCCATCTTCGCCGCTCCCCTTACCGCCTCCTTCGCGAGTCGCAGGGCCACGGGGCTCTTCTCCGAGATCTTGAGGGCGAGCTCCTTCGTCCGCTCCTCCAGCTCCTCGTCCGGATAGACCTCCTCCACGAGGCCGATGCTCTTTGCCTCATCAGCTGAGATCATGTCACCTGTGAGGATGAGCTGCATGGCTTTCCCCTGTCCAACGAGCCTAGGGAGCCTCTGGCTTCCACCCCCACCCGGCAGGAGGCCGATGTTGATCTCGGGTTGGCCGATCCTGGAACTCGCTGAGGCGGTGCGGATGTCACAAGCTAGGGCTAGTTCGCACCCGCCTCCGAGGCAATAGCCGCCTATCATGGCGATGACCGGCTTCGGAAAGGCTGCCACCCGCTCGTAGAAGTGAAGCCGTCGACGTTCCTCCCACTGCCTGATTGGGCGAAGCCCGCTGAACTCCTTTATGTCCGCGCCCGCGACGAAGGCCTTCCCACCAGCACCACGGAATATCACCACCCTTACGCTGTCCTCAGCCTCCAGCTCCTCCAGGGCCGCGAGGACCTCCTCCTTCGTCTGATGATTCATGGCGTTCAAGACCTTCGGCCTGTTGAAGGTGATGAAGGCTAGAGGCCCCTCTCGGTCCACAAGGATGTTATCGTACATCGCGTCTCGATGAGGGCGGAGGAGGTAATAGCTTTGTCCTCAGGCACGGAAGCGGAACCAGAACCGGCCGTCCTCAAGCTCCTCGACCTTCAGTGTCACCCGCTGCCCGATCTCTAGCTCCTCGTACGTTGCCCCGTCAATCCTCGCCAACACGCTGAGGTCTGTGCCCCTCAGCCTCACAATTCCCACTACGAAGGGCACGTCATCTTCCATCCCCTTGGGGGCGCCGGCTAGGACGGCGGTGAAGGCGTGGAGCTCGCCCTCCTGCGGGAGATCGATCCAATCCATCTCGTCCGCGTTGCAGTGAGGGCACACGACCCTAGGTTGCCAAAGGATTTCCCCACACGCCTTGCACCGCGTCGTCGTGAGTCTTCCTTCCTTCAAGTGCCTGAAGAAGGGGTAGATTCGCGTATGTCCCTCATCCTGAAGGGGATAGAAGTCGAGTAGGTAGGGCACCCTCCTCTTCAGATCGGTCAGATTCTCACCCATTTCAGGAGGCCCTCCTCAGGACGATGGCCCCATGGTTGTTGGCGTTTCCACTGAGGTTGTGACAGAGCGCCCACTCGCCCCCCACGTACCTCTCCTGCGGCACCTGGGCCTTGAACTGCTGCACCACCTCAACGACCTGCGCCACTCCCGTAGCGCCAAGAGGGTGTCCGCACCCCAGGAGGCCGCCTCTAGTGTTAATCGGAAGCTTCCCTCCAATCTCGGACTGGCCCTCTTCGATAAACTTGCCGCCTTCCCCTTTCTCGCAGAGGCCCAACTCCTCGTACTCGATGATCTCCGAGATGGTGAAGCAGTCGTGAACCTCCGCCAAGTCCATGTCACCTATGGTGACGTCGGCCATTCTGAGGGCGTCTTCGACGGCCCTTCGCATCGCCGGCCAGGATGTCAGGGATGGGAGGTTGACAGTCAGGTTGCCAGTGGCCGCCTGCCCTACCCCCTCGATGTACACTGGGGTGTCGGTCAGCTCCTTCGCCCTCTCCTCGTGGGTCACCAGCACGGCCGCTGCCCCGTCGGTTATCCCAGAACAGTCGAGGAGGCGCAGGGGAGGCGATATCATGAAGGAACTGAGCACCTTCTCCAGGGAGACCTCCTTCGGGAAGTGGGCAAAGGGGTTGGTGGCGGAGAAGCGGTGGTTCTTCACCGAGACCATGCCCAGCTGCTCCCGCGTCGTGCCGTACTCGTGCATGTGTCTCTGGGCCACCATGGCAAAGTAGGGCGGCGCTGTCATCCCGTTGACGCCCTCCCACTCCCTGTCCAAGACGCAGGCCATGCTCGTCTGGGTCTCAGCCATATCAGGTGTGTTCATCTTCTCCAGGCCGACGACGAGAGCTAGGTCACTCAGTCCAGTGGCAATGGCCATGTACGCCATCTTGAGGGCGGACTGACCCGAGACGCAAGCTAGCTCCGTCCTGGCGAGCATCCTCGTCGGGTTAATGCCAAGTTGCTCTGCCACCATGGGGGCGACGTAGCTCTGAAAGGCGAGTCGCTCAGCCAGGGCGCTTCCTACGAAGAGACTGTCCACTTGCCGCCTGGCGTCACCATCCACGTCATCGAAGAGAGACTTCCCGGCTTCCTGGGCCAACTCCTTTAGTGTGGCTTTCCTCACGCCCCACCTACATAGGCCCGTGCCAACGACCGCGACCTTTCGCATGTGTCTCAGCACAAGGTAGGTGCCTGGTTCTAATTAACTAAGCGGCCCCGACAGTAGGGCCTCCCCTCAAACCCCGCGCGAACTCTCCTATATCGCCTCGGTCTTTCTGGCCTCTGATGCTCACCTTCGGTGTCCAGATCGAGCCACAGTTCGGCTATAGCTATGAGGAAATCCTGCAGGTTGGAGAGGACTGTGAGAGCCTGGGATTCACCTCCCTGACCATCAGCGATCACTTCATGCTGAGGGGCGACACCGTAGACGTCGCAGCCATGGAGTGCTGGAGCCTGCTGGCAGCTCTCGCCGTGGATCTCCAAAAGGTCCGCATTGGGCCCCTGGTGAGCTGCAACTCGTATCGTCATCCGAGCCTTCTTGCCAAGATCGGGGCCACGGTGGACGTCTTCAGCAAGGGTCGCCTTGACTTCGCCATTGGGGCGGGGTGGAAAAAGCTCGAATATGACGCCTATGGCTACGACTTCCCGCCTTTGAGCGAGAGGGTGGAGCGCATGGCGGAGGCCATCGAAGTCATAAAAGCTCTGTGGACCGAGGAGAAAGCAAGCTACGAGGGTAAGTACTACTCCATCATGGAAGCAATCTGCAATCCTAAGCCCCATCAGCGGCCACGACCCAGAATCAGGGTAGGTGGCAGCAGTACCGGGACCCTGAGGGTCGCGGCCAACCTCGCCGACAGCGTCGACATCTCCTTCATGGGCCCCCAGAGCTTCAGGACCCGCCTGGAGAAGCTTCGTGAGTTCTGCGACGCTGCAGGACGAGACTTCTCAGAACTCCACAAATCTCACTTCATGTGGGCATTGCTCGGGAGGGAGGAGGACATAGACAGGATGACTCAGGACTTCGCCGGCACGCTTCGGGTGCCCGTGAAGAGAGTGAGGAGAATCGGAGTAACCGGCTATCTGGGACCTCCACAGGGGTTCGTCGAGCGGCTGGAGCAGTACAGCGACGCAGGGGCCCAACACGTAATCCTTGGTTTCGCCAAGGGCTGGGAGAGGGTTTCGATGGAGCTCTTCCACGATGAGGTGTTGCAGGATTTCAGGTAACCTACGCGGCAGTCGTCACCTTCCCTTGAAGACGGGCTTCCTCTTCTCCACGAAGGCTTTCAGGCCCTCCCTGGCATCCTCTGTGATGAACAAGCGATTCTGCAGCTCCCGTTCCAAGGCGAGACCCTGCTTAAGGGGTACCTCAAGACCCTCCGTGACAGATCTCTTGATGAGCCCTACTGCGCGAACTGGCCCGGAGGCGAGGGTCTTCGCATACTCCATGGTCCTGTCCCAGAGCTCGTTTCGATCGTAGACGTAGTTGACAAGGCCGATCTGCAGGGCTTCATCCGGGGAAACGGTTTTCCCGGTAATCATCATGTCGAGGGCGACCGACTTGCCGACGAGTCGGGGCAGTCTCTGGGTTCCGCCCGTACCAGGTAGGACACCCAGGTTGACCTCGGGCAAGCCGATCTGCCCGCTGTCTCGACCCATGACGCGGATGTCCGTGGCGAGAGCGATCTCCAGGCCCCCTCCGACGCAGTGGCCGTTGATGGCTGCGATCCAGATCTTCGGGGTGTTCTCCATCCTCACGAGGGTTTCCTGGCAGTGGAGGCAGAACATGGCCTTATAATCCGGCTCACTTTCATTGAGCATTCCGATGTCGGCACCCGCGGAGAAAAACTTCTCCAGCTTGCTGGCGAGGACGGCCACCCTCACGTCGTCGTCGAAGCGAACCTCCTCAATGGCGTCATCCAGCTCCTTCATGAAATCGTAGTTGTAGGTGTTCGCCGGCGGCTTGTTCATCCTGGCGATGCCGATGCCATCCTCCACTTCATACTCTATGAACTTACCCATAGGACTCAGCTCCAGCCTTCGGGTGGCTCCATACGCCGGCATCCCATAAGCATTTGGAGTGGCTGTGGGAAAGGCGTCCACTGTAATAACGGGTCCATCGTAGACCTCAGATCGGAATCAGGACGGTTGGCTCAGGCCGTACAGGTTATAGACTCAGAATCGCACCCTGTCACAGGGAATCCTAGTGCGTGGAGCCGGGAACGCCTTCCACCTTGGAAACATGGGGCACCTCCAGGCTCCGCAGGAAGCCGCCGAACATCACCGCGATTCCGGCCAGTAAGAAGATGTAGAGAAACTCGGGGGAGAAGTACCGTGTGAGGACCCCACCCGTGGCCATGAGGAGTGCCCCAACAGCGATGAGGACGTTGTAGCTCCAACGTGTTTTCCGCCACGAATAGAGAGCCCCACCAATCAGGGCGATGCTCCCTGGGTAGGTGAATAGCTGGGAAAGACTTCTCACGCTGTCCGGCATCGCCCTTGCCCCGACAACCCGGCCAGGGACGAACTGGTCCACGAGGACGGGCGCTGTCAGAGAGTAGAACAGGAGAAATGCCAACATCACTAGGATGTATGCCAGAAAGGCGTGACCAATCCTCTTGTCCGCCAGAAGATAGACGGTGCCCAGACCTAGGATCGCGACCAGAGCGGGGTGCAGGGCGAAGTAAGCCCTGTAGAGGGGCACGGTCCAGCCGCCGAGCTCTGAGATGACCTCCATGGACGATGCGGCGGCGAACAGGGCCAAGCCTATTCCCCAGGCCATTCGATAGGCGGTCCTTCGGGCCGCAAACTGCCGGAACACGAGAACTGAGAAGGTCGCGCTGACCAGGGCCGAACCCATTGCTAGATAGATCCCTGCGCTGACGGCCGTTGAGCCCCCTCCCCCTCCTATACGTCGTCCCTGACTTAAAAAGGCGAGCAGGAAGGACAACCTTAACTATCCATAACAATAGTAGGCTACACAATCCAGGTGCACCACGGCTGTGGCTCCTCTGGCCGTCAAAAGGTACACGACGCACCAACTCCCCGCTGGATGGGGGCTGGTCTATTCTTCCCGCAAAGAGGGGTTACAGTAAATACCGCTGGTTCAAGAAGTAGCGTCCAGCTGGCGGGTGACGTGAGCTTCAGTGCAGCTGTCAGGACAAGGGCCTTCCTTCCGATACGATTGATGCTAGGCGTCGTCTGGCTAATGGGGGGTGTAATGAACCTGAACGATGTCCTATTCACCTGCGGGTATGAGTGCGGTGCCCAGAGGTACGAGGGTCTGATAGGCGTCGTTTGGGCCACAGGAGTCTCCTTAGGCCTGCCCATCTCACCGACGATATACCTCGCCGATGCAATCCCTGCAAACCCGATACCCGGGATGAGCTATCTTCTAGGCCACCTCGTCGCTCCCAATGCGGGAGCCTTCATGATCACCATGGCGGCTCTCGAACTCCTTGTGGGGGTTAGCATCCTAGTCGGTGCCTTTACCCGCCTCTCCTTCCTGGGAGGGATCTCCATGAACATCTTGATCCTTCTCGCGGCAGGGCACACACACCCAGGCATCCTCAGGACCAACCTTCTCATGGCCGCGGCCGCGGCGAGCCTCTACCTCTCGAGATCTGGAGGTTACCTCGGCCTGGACTCCTTGCTCTCCCGGAAGTTGAAGGCGGTCCCTGTCCTCCGACATCTCGTGTGGTCGTAGGACTCGACTCCGAGGTCGTTGGCCTCCTCCGCGATGGATGGCGGTGAGCCTACAGCCGCCGCTCGAGGACGACGAACTGGCTCCTGTGGAACTCAAGAGCCTTGAAATACGTAATCAGGTCCCCCGAGTCCCACGGAACTAGGGTCCTAAGTCTCTTGATCCCCCTCGTCCTCAGCCTATCGACGAAGCTCTCTCCCAAGGTCTTCCCGATGCCCTGCCCTTGGTGTTTCGGGTCAACGCCAACGACCTTGATCCACGCCACCTCCTCGTCTTCCCCAAACTCCCAGGGGCGAATCTCTCCGAGCAAGAAACCAACTAGCTTGCCCTCGACCTCAGCGGCGAGTACTAGGTCCGGGTCCCCGCGGTCCAGATAGTCGTGTAGAATGCCCTCGAGCAGACTGACCTCGGCACTCCCCGTTATGGCCCGCTCGATTCGCACCATCTCATCGATGTCTGCCTCGCGGACGCTCCTTAGGGTAATCTTCATGGCATCCCTCATTCCACGCGGATGATCTTCACCCGCTTGCCTACCCAGTCAGGCGGCAGGTAGACGCGGCCGCTGTTGCCGCTCTGCTTCACAACCTTCTCAATCATCTCCTGCCCATAGACCTCGAACTTAGCGTCGCGGGGCTTCTCCTCCCCCTCCGCTTCCTCGGCCATCACGGGGTTGGATGGCGGTCCAGAATAATAAGATTCCTGGGGCGACACTCATCCGGGTTCTCACGTGGATCCCGCACGAGGGATACGACCCTTGGCGTTGAGTGTCCTCATACACCTGTAGAGGGTCTCCCGAAACTCCATGACCTCGGGAGGATGGGGTGCAAAGGACCTGCCATCCCCAGTCCGACTCTGAGGTGTCTCCCTCATGTGGTCGATGAAGTCGAGGAGAATCTCTGCCTGTCTTCCTTTGACGCGTAGAAATGGTGTCACCCTTCTGAGGAGATCGCCGACCATGCCATTGGTCCAAATCAATTGGAAAGTGTTCTTCCATCCTACCTGCGCTTTAGGATCTTCAGCCAATATGCCGCCGTACTCGTCTTGTATCTCTTTCAGGATGTTCCTGTTAGTATTGCTTACCGTTATCCTGGCCCTGTAGCAGATTGTGCCGTATCTTCGGCTACGGGACCGGGCAATCATCAACGATCCCTCGGCGTCGATGAAACCGGCCAAATACCTCTCTGGTATGCTTTCGCCCTTCCATCGTGACGCTACGTATTTGGGAGCAGGGCGAGGAGAGCCCGCAAACCTCCGGCCCCTAGCGTTAAGACTTCTAAGGTATCCGTAGTATTCTTCTCGAATCTTTAACTCCCGTTCTGAAAAGGGCAAGAGGCGGCCGGCTCTATCCCTTTCTCTGCGACATCTCCTAATATGGTTGCTGAATCTCAGGAGTGCGGATGCCTGCTCCTCCTTCAACCTAAGGCGGGGTGCAACTGCCGCCAATAACCTCGCAGCGGCAGCATTCGTCCAGATGAGTGCGTAGCCTGTTTTCCATGTGGGCTTTCGCCAGCCCATGCTGGCGAGGGTCCCCCCGAACTCCGACTGAATCCGTTCCAGGATCTGTCTGTCGGTATTGGCTATGGATACCCTAACGCAATATTCATAGGATCGGCCTCGACGAGGAGTGCGGGACAAGCCGAGGCTCCCTTCTCCATCGATGAAACCAGCGAGGTATTCGATCGAGAGCTTACTTGCCACCCAGAGTCAACGAAATGCAGCTTAAGAACGAGACCCAGGGAGGTGGGCGAAAGTACTAGCTGCGCCTGTCGCCCCCTTCGCCTTTGCGTGCTTTAAATCTGGCGCTTTCCATATCCAGCTCGAAGTCCTGGTCCTTCGCCTCGCTGGGTTTGAAGACCTTTCCGGCCTCAAACTCGAGCTTCGGCTCCTCCTTTTTCTTCTTCTTTTTGGACTTCTTCTCAAGCTGGGACATCGTCTTCCTCTAACACTGGACTGTACGGGTCGGGCATATTAATACGCTTTCTGGTCCCATCATCAACCACGATATAGGACCAGTCGATGCCCACGACCCTGTTCTTGCCGCAGAGCTCCCTTCGGAGCCATGCCCTCGTATCCTGTGGGGGGTCGTAGATGGCCTTCTTGATCTCGCTGTCCTCTAGGACCCTGTCGACGAGGCCCTCCTGCTGACGCTTGTAGAATATGCCTCGATCCTGACCCACTTCTGAGTACTGCTTGCAGGCCATCATCTCAACCTCCAGGGCATCCTTCTCCTCCACCGCCTCCTGGATGGCGAAGAAGCGGTCTAGCCACTCTACCCGTCGGGCCAGTTCCCGGGACTTCTTAGCCTCCAGGCCGTTCAGAACCTCTTCCCAAATGCGGAAGACGTCTCGCTCGGCCTCATTCTCCACCACCTCCTCCACCTTGGCAAGGTAGTACCTCTGAATCTCGATGGGGGACGTCCCCGACCCGTCCTTGAGGGTGATTCGCCACCTCTCGGGATTCATGTGCTCCACGTTGTGCCACATGTCCTTGACGGGATCCGCCAGGAGAGGCACGTCCTGCAGCTTGTTGTCCTCCATGAGCTGCAGGATGGCGCTGGTGGTGAAGTGGCGCATCATGATGGCCACCTCGTTGACGATGGCATCTCCTACGAGGAGGTGGAGACGGCGCCACCGGTGCGGCAACGCGTGCGGCTCGTCCCTCGTGTTCAGGACGCCGGTGGAGTGCATGGTTTCACCGCTGATGAGGGAACTCGTGAGGTATGCCATGGGCGACAGAACGTACTTCCCGTCGATGATGTCCCCAGCACCTGTGTAGATGAAGCGGGTGATAAGGTGGGGTACCAGCTCCCGCACGAAGGCCTCGGGAAACGGCAGCTTGCGGGAGACGCAGTAGTTCTCGTGGCTACCGTATGAGACGCCCTCAGGGGAGGTGTTGTTCTTGAAGGCCCACAGGCGGACGTCAGGTCCGAGATACTTCTCCTCCACCACCTTCCGAAGCCAGTCGACGATCTTTTCCCCGGCCTTCTCCCAGACGACGAGGTCACGAAAGTTAGAGGTCTCCGGCGTGGATATCTCAAGATGGCCGACGTCGTAGTAGCCACGGGAACCGTTGGTTGTCCACTCTCCAGCAAGGTGGAGGTCGCTCTCCCGCAGCATCTCCAGGGCCAGTATATGGGGGTCGACGCCGAGACGGTTCATCTTGCGGCTATAGAGGGTGTACTCGTGTTCCGTGCCCTGGATGATGGGCCTCATACCCGCTCCTAGCCGACCATGGGGTCGGTGCCGGTCTGCTTGAAAATCTCCCGCTGCCGCTTCTCGTAGATGTAGACCTCGGTGATGGCGTGCTCCTTGCACTCCTCCTCGATGGCGAGCCGGAGGTCCTCCATGGAGAGCCCCTCCTTGTCTCGCTCCTTAGCAGGCTTCTCCATGGCGCGCTTGATGAAGTTCTTCTTCCCCGTCTTCACCACGGCCTCGATGATGGCGCCGGAGATGATGTCTTTCCGCTTGACGGTCTTCACCGCCTCCTTCGCATCGGAGTCCAGCTTCATTCGCACCCACTTGTTCTCGCCGTACAGCTCCTCAGTCACGAACTTCCTCAGGGCGCCATAGGCGGCTTCGTAGTCTCCATACGCCTCGATGAGGCTCGGTGACAGGGGGAGACCGTCCTTGAGGTAGATCCTCAGGACCTCCTCCCCTGCCTTCCGGTCAGGGCGTGGAATCTCGATGATCTCGTCGAACCGTCCAGGGCGCATGAGAGCCGGGTCCAGGAGGTCCGGACGGTTCGTGGAGCCGATGACGAAGACGTCCTCCAGCTCGATGAGGCCGTCCATCTCCGAGAGTATCTGGGCGATGATATTCTTGTGAACGCCGGAGGTGTCGAGGATGCCCCGCGTGGTGAAAAGGGCCTCGATCTCGTCGAAGAAGACGATGCTCGGGCTCTTCTCGCGAGCCTGTCGGAAGATCTCCTTCGTGATGCGCTCGCTCTCTCCGACCCACTTGGAGAGGATGTCCGCCACGGAGACGTTGAAGAAGGTCATGTCGTTCTCCGCGGCGATGGCCCGGACCATGAGGGTCTTGCCGCATCCCGGTGGGCCATAGAGAAGGATGCCCTTGGGGGCCTTCAGTTCCACCTTGGAGAAGAGTTTCTTCTGCTGGAAGGGGAGGACAGTGACGTCCTTGATCCGCTCGATGGCCCAGTCTAGCCCTCCAATCATCTCGTAGGTGACGCTGGGCCTCTCGCCCAAGAGGAGGGTCTTCACCTCCGCATCCGCCATGACTTGGAGGATCTCCATGGTGGGCGGCAGGAGGGATACCTGGAAGCCGGGCTTGATGGTCTGAGCCAGGTCGGGTTCGCACTTCACGATCCTCTTGTCCAGGTCGCCCTCGATGCTGACTATGAGGGCGTCCTCCATGACGTCCTGGACCTTGCCCATGATGCCTCGATGGATCTCGTGGCTCTCCTCCACGATGGCGTAAGTCTGCGGATGCACCCAGACGTACTGGCCAATTCTTAGACCGTCCTTGTCCATGAAGCCAGTGGAGACCTTGAGCATCTCGCTGGCGCGAGCTACGACTACCTGGTTGCTGGAGAGTTCCGCCCCGTCCTTCCTCACGACGTAGGCGTAGAGAAGAGGCGGCTCCTTGATCTTGTTGAACTTGTCCTCGTAAGCCTTGAGTCGGTAGTCGCGCTCTTGAATCTCGTAGCGGAAGTTGTTGAGCTCCCGCTCATACTGATACTTCAGTCTCTCTAGGCGGTCCTCTAGCTCCTGCTTGACCTTACCCGTGCGTTCCTCGATGAGTTCCTCTAGGCTGTCGTCCTCGTGCGTCTCGTCTTTGCTCAGGATCCATCACCATCCCATGTCCTTCGATGGAGCCGGGAGTCATAGGAGGCGGTGTCATGTCAGCCGCTGACATCCGAACTTTCTCGTCCCTAGCATTCTCTTGCCTTGTGTCTCTAATGAAGGGCTCTCTGTAACCGGTGGTTAAAATGAGTTCAGTTATAGTTATCCGACTTGAGAGCGAGGGGCTTCGGGACCTCAACACGTAGGCACGCCAATGTTGGGAGCTCATATTTAAGATTTCGGAGTCCAGAGAGTCGGGTCTTGTCGCGCCGTCTTGGGCGCCCCGTCAGTACCTCCAGGTCCTGAACGTCTCTCAGGAGTACCCGTTTATCGTTAGCCTTCCTTCTGACTTTACATGTATTTACCCTCTCAGAGAGGCCTTAAAGTATGGGCACTTTTGTGTCTCAAACTAGGCAAAGGTGTGCCAAGGATGCCGAAGGAAATCGACTCGATGATGAGAGAGAGGAGGGTCTTCCCGCCGCCCAAGAACCTGAGCCAGTCAGCATACGTCAAGAGCATGGAGGAGTACGAAACCCTCTATAGAGAGTCTATTCGAGACCCCGAAGGGTTCTGGGGTCGAATGGCGGAGGAGAATATTGAGTGGTTCAGGAAGTGGGACAGGGTTCTGGAGTACGACTTCGCGAACATCGGAGAGGTGGAGGGGCCTTTCGTCCAATACTATCTAGGCGGCAAGCTCAACGCGGCCTACAACTGTCTCGATCGTCACGTCAAGACCGCGACCAGGGACAAGGTGGCGATTCTCTGGCAGGGTGAAAGGGACGAGGACCGTCGCACCTTCACATATCAGCAGCTTCTCGATGAGGTTAATAGGCTAGCCAACGTCCTGAGGAAGTACGGGGTGAAGCGGGGGGACGTCGTCACCGTCTATCTCCCCATGATCCCCGAGCTCCCTGTGGCCCTCCTGGCATGTGCCAGGATCGGTGCCATCCACTCCGTGGTCTTCTCGGCCTTCAGCCCGGGATCCTTGCGAGATCGCATCCTCGATTGTGGCTCCACCTTCCTCATCACCACCGATGGTTACTCCCGCGGTGGGAAGGTGATCCACTGCAAGGAGAACACCGACCTTGCCCTGAAATCCTGTCCGGAGGTCAAACACACGCTCCTGGTTAAGAGGATGGGGATCGACGTCGAATTCCACGAGGGAAGGGACCTCTGGTACCACGAGGAGATGGAGGCGGAAGACGTTGCCAAGGAGTGCAAGCCTGAGGTGATGGACTCGGAGGACCCGCTGTTCATACTGTACACCAGCGGGAGCACTGGGAAGCCGAAGGGCGTCCTCCACACCACAGGGGGCTACATGGTCTACGTCCACCTCACCTCAAAGCTCATCTTTGACCTCAAGGAGGACGACATCTTCTGGTGCACCGCAGACATCGGGTGGGTAACGGGCCACTCCTACATCGTCTACGGCCCCCTCTCCAACGGCGCAACGGTGCTCATGTTCGAGGGCATTCCGACCTATCCAGAGCCTGACCGCTTCTGGAAGATCGTGGAGGACTACAAGGTCACCGTCTTCTATACGGCGCCGACGGCCATTCGCGCGCTGATGAGGCGTGGGGAGGAGTGGCCTGAGAGGCATGACCTCTCCAGCATCCGCATCTTGGGAACTGTCGGGGAGCCCATCAACCCCGAGGCGTGGATGTGGTACTACACCGTCATCGGGAAGGAGAGGTGCCCCATCGTTGACACCTGGTGGCAGACGGAGACCGGCGGCATCCTCATCACACCCCTTCCTGGCGCCATCCCAACCAAGCCAGGCTCAGCCTCCCTTCCGTTCTTCGGAATCGAGGCAGAGGTTCTCAGGGGGGACGGCTCAGTGGCCGACGTCAACGAGGGGGGCGCGCTCGTGATCACGAAGCCATGGCCTGGCATGATACGTGGAGTCTACGGCGACAATAAGAACGAGCTCATCAAGAGGGTCTACTTTTCGACATTTCCAGGCAAGTACTACACGAGCGATGGCTGCAAAGTCGACGAGGACCGCTTCTACTGGCTTATGGGTCGCATCGACGACGTTATAAACGTCTCCGGACACCGCCTCGCTACAGCGGAGATCGAGAGCGCGCTGGTGTCCCACGAGAAGGTGGCTGAAGCGGCTGTGGTGGGATTCCCCCACGACCTGAAGGGACAGGGCATCTACTGCTTCGTCACGCTTAAGCAGGGGAACAACCCGTCTGACGGTCTGCGAAGGGACCTTGTCCAGATGGTCCGCACCCAGATAGGGCCCATCGCCAACCCGGACGCCATACAGTTCACCGACGACCTACCGAAGACGCGTTCCGGGAAGATCATGCGCCGCATCCTCAGGAAGATCGCCGCTGGAAGCCTCGAGGACATCGGCGACATCACGACCCTCGCGGACTCATCGGTAGTGAACCGCCTCATCGAGGGCAGACAGAGCACATCGTGAGGAAAGAAGGTGAGAGCTTGACAGATGAAACGAACTCATTCTCGGTGGACCTCACGGCCAGCCCAGCACCGCTGGGCCTCTCGGGGCTTCGGGATGACCACAGTGCTGCTCAACCTACACAACGCCGGTATCTTCGCCCTTGGGAGCATGATACTGGCCATGGGTATCTTCTACGGTGGCCTTGCTCAGGTCATTGCTGGAATGATGGAGTGGAAGAAGGGGAACACCTTTGGGGCCACGAGCTCTACGGAAGAATAGTTGCGCCCATAGGTCCGGTCAAACCAGCCTAGCGTCATTCGGGGCTGTGCACTCTAGAAGCTATGATAGGGAGAGAGGATCCTTTTCACTTGGTCCACGACGCGCTCGACCTCCCGCTGAACGCCGGGCTTTGACGGCCCCTCTGAATCGAGGAGATTGCGGACTTTCGTCGGTCGCCCCATGACCTCCTCGAACGTGGCGGGCCACTTCTCAGGGATCCTGTCCTCCACATCCCACTCCGCCATAACTCCGAACATCAGGGCCCACGATCTGGCGACGGCCGATGGGTCGTAGCCGCCTCCTCCCATCGAGACCCACTTACCCCTGCAGTGCTCGTGCGCCATCTCGTGGACTTCCTGGGAGATCTGGTGGTGGGCGCGTGTCGTCAGGTTCAGGTGGGTCAGCGGGTCCAGGAAGTGGGTGTCGACCCCGAACTGCGTCACGACGAACTCCGGCTTGAAGGACGAGGCCAACGCGGGAACCAACTCCCGAAAGGCGAACATGTAGGCCTCGTCGTGCGTGTAGGGGGGCACTGGCACGTTGACGCTGTAACCCTCGCCCTCTCCCTCCCCAATCTCTTCGACGAAGCCCGTTCCAGGGAAGAGGTATCGGCCGTCCTCGTGAAGGGAGATAGTCATGACCGCGGGCTCCGTGAAGAAAGCCGCCTGCACGCCATCTCCGTGGTGGGCGTCCACGTCGACATAGAGTATCCGCCTCAACCTCTCACGCAATAGGGCACGTATGGCGATGGCTGGGTCGTTGAAGATGCAGAAACCCGAGGCGCGGGCACGGAGGGCGTGGTGGAACCCCCCGCCAAGGTTGAAGGCGTGAGCGACCTCCCCGCGAAGGACGGACTGGAGGGCCTTCAGGGAACCCCCGACGTGCAGGGCCGAGGCCTCGTACATGTCGGGAAAGACCGGGTTGTCCATGGTGCCGAGGCCATAGTGCATGTACTTCCAGCCAGCGGCACCGGGGTCCCTGCCAGCGTCCTTCACGGCCTCGATGTAATCCTTAGAATGAACGAGGCTAATCTCATCGTGAGCCGCCTTGGCGTCGGTCTCCTGAACTCCAGGCTTGCCCAGGATGTCCAGGACTGATATCAGCTCCCGAGCTAGCTTGATCCGCTCCTGCCGCATCGAATGGGTTCCGCCAAAGTCGTACTTCAGGTAGCCCTCGTCGTATACCAGCAGGCTGGTACCGTTCATTTTGGCAGTCTCCGTGGCCCTTGGCCTCAAGAGACGTATGAAACCTCTTAACCCTGATGGCCGGGGCCAGACCGCTTAATCTATATGCGTCACACTCTTAGGAGCAAATGATGAGTGGAAGGCTTGACAACATCTTCTCTCCGCAGTCGATTGCGGTCATAGGGGCCTCCCGCAGTAAGCAGAAAGTCAGCTGGCAGGTCCTGGACAATCTCCTGAAGTTCGGGTTCAATGGACGCATCTACCCCATCAACCCGAAGGCAACCTCAGTCCACTCCATCAAGGCATATCCTTCGGTGCTCGACGTGCCAGACGAGGTGGATATGGCGATCATCGTCGTTCCCGCCGCTCACGTCCTTAGTGTGGTGGAGGAGTGTGGGAGGAAGGGAGTCAAGGGCCTGGTGGTCATCACAGCTGGCTTCAGCGAGATTGGGGGTGTAGGAATCGAGAGGGAGCAAGAGCTGCACTCCTTGGTGACGAAGTACGGCATGACGATGATAGGCCCCAACTGCATGGGAGTAATCAACACTCATGATGACGTCCAGATGGACAGCACCTTTTCGCCCATCCCGCCGCTGAAGGGGGACATAGCCTTCATGACCCAGAGTGGAGCGCTGGGGGTGGCCATCCTGGAGCACGCCCGGAACGTGGCCGTGGGACTGTCGAAGTTTGCCAGCCTGGGCAATGCAGTGGACGTCTCTGGAAACGAGCTCATCGAGTACATGGAGGAGGATCCTGAGACCGCCGTAATCCTCCTCTACATAGAGAGCTTCGGAGATCCGAGGAACTTCGTCAGGATAGCCAGGCGTGTGACGAGGAGGAAGCCCATCATTGCCCTCAAGTCTGGTAGAACCGAGGCTGGCGCCCGGGCCGCCGTGAGTCACACGGGGGCCATGGCGGGACCGGACGTCGGGACACAGGCCCTCTTTGAGCAGTGTGGTGTCCTCCGCGTCGGCTCCATTCAGGAACTCTTTGACTTGGCCATGGCCTTTTCCCAGCAGCCCCTCCCGCAGGGCAGGCGGGTCGCCGTCATCACAAACGGCGGAGGACCAGGGATCATGGCAACGGATGCCCTCGTGAGCCATGGCATGCAGATGGCGGAGTTGAGTCCGAAAACCATCGCCTACCTAGAGAAGAACCTACCTCAGGAGGCCAGTACCAGCAACCCCATCGACCTGATTGCAGACGCTGACGGACCTCGCTATCGACTTGTGATGGAGGCTGTGCTGAAGGACGAAGGTGTGGACGCCCTCCTGGTCATCACGGTACCACCGGTGGTGACCGACGACGTGGAGATTGCTCGGGCCATATGGGAGGTTGCGCGTGACTATGACAAGCCGACTCTGAGCTCCTTCGTTTCGCGTGCGGAGGACTCTCCCGCCTTCATGGAGCTCGCCGGTCATGGCATCCCATCCTATCTCTTTCCAGAGAACGCCGCGAGGTCCCTGGCCGCTATGGCCACCTACAGAGAGTATCTAGCACGGGAGGAGGGGGAGTTCCGGGTGTTCGATGTGGACAGAGGGAAGGCGGAGGAGATCGTCTCCAAGGTACGGGCGGACAGTCGAACCAGGCTTCACGAGACGGAAAGTCTGGAACTGCTGCAGGCCTACGGTTTCAACATCGTCGAAACGCGAATGGCACACAGCCTCGAGAAAGCCCTCGAATTGGCGGAGGAGATCGGATACCCTGTGGCACTGAAGGCCATCCACCCGAAGATAGTTCACAAGACGGAGTACGGCGCTGTCGCCCTCGACATCAGGACCTCGGATGAGTTGAGGAGACACTTTGGCACGATGTCAGACCGCCTCTCTTCCAAGGGATTGGCGCCGAAGGAGTTCATGGTCCAGGAGTTTGCCCGTGGGGGAAAGGAGACCATCATGGGAATGACCCTAGACCCGAAGTTCGGTCCGATGATAGTCTTCGGCCTAGGTGGCGTCTACGTGGAGTTTCTGAAGGACGTCGTCTTCGGGCTGACCCCCATGACGGACATGGATGCCGTGAGGATGATTGAAAGCATACGCAGCTATCCGATTCTCGAAGGCGTGAGGGGGGAGCCGCCGTCAGACGTAGCATCTCTTGCGGAGTACTTGCAGCGCCTCTCCCAGATGGTGGAGGAGTTCCAGGACATAGGAGAGGTGGACATTAACCCATTTCTAGTCTTCGAGAAAGATAAGGGGTGTAAGGTGGTGGACGCTCGCGTCATCCTCGCTCCTGCGGGTGGCTAGGAACACCTCGTTAAGATGATATGAGAGCAGCCCCTCTATAATGTTGATACGATGAGGGTCACGTCCCTGAGGACGAAGTTCGGACGGGTCGACGTCTGCGAGGAGGGCGGTAAGGCTAGAGGCATCGTGCTCACGAACGATATAGATCACCCTGGCGAGGACCCAGGTACCAACCTGGCGAAGGATTTGAAGCGGTACTTCGACGGCGAGGACGTGGACTTCATGGAATACGACGTGGACCTCTCCGGATACACGCCCTTCGAAGTGCAAGTCCTCCAGGCGACTAGGAAGATACCCTACGGCAAGGTGAGGACGTACAGAGAGTTGGCAGAGGAGATCGGCAAACCCAGGGGCTACCGAGCTGTGGCCTATACACTCAGCAAGAACAGGTCATGCGTACTCATACCGTGTCACCGGGTGGTGGGCAGCGGAGGCGACCTCGGCGGGTTCAGTTCAGGTATCGAGTGGAAGGTCAACCTCCTGAAGCTAGAGGGCACTCTTCAGGATCCCGGGTACCTGAGGCCGTAGCCTGATCTCCTACGAGTCCCGGTCGGTGGGCGGCTCCCCGCGCGTGGTGGTGAGTCAGTTCTCCTGAGGGGACCTCTCCTTCGCGAAGATTGAGCGCAGGAAGGTCTTCACCATGGTGAAGAGTGCTGCAATCGCCTCCGGTCGACGGTAGACGAAGATGACCAGTGGCAAGGCGGCGGCTAGGTAGGAGGCGTGGGCAATGAGGCGCGCCCATTCGGGATCCACTGTGTAGCCGAACAGAACGGCGAATATGGACCCGATGACGTTCTTGTGATGAAACAGATTATCGCTGGTGATGGGGAGGACGAAGGCCACCTGCCCCCAGAAGCCGAGCTCGACACCCTGGGCGGTGGCGTACTCAATCAGTTCGTGGATGGCGTAACCCAGAAGGCCTCCGGCGAGAAGTATCAAGAGCACGCTGGTAAAGTAGAAGAACCTCCGGAGATTGAGGCGGACACCGAACCTGAAGACCGCATAGGCAAGGGCGACGCCTGCGATGATCCCCAGGGTCGCCCCCAGCAGCGTCATCGGAACATCCATAACCATAAAGGGGGTTAGGAAGAGGACCGTCTCCAGACCCTCGCGGAAGACGAGTATAAACGTGACGGAAGCAAGCCCTAGGATGGCGCTTCCCCTGACGGCTCCCTCTACACGACCTTCTATCCTCGATTTGATAGTGCGCGATCTCATGGCCATCCAGTATATCACCGATGTAAGGACAGCAACCGCGATCAAAGCCGCTACGCCCTCGAAGAGGACCTTGCCCGCCTCAGTGAGGCTACCGAAGAGGTAGAGAATGATGATTCCCAGGACGACGCTCATGGTGACGGCCGCGAAGACACCGTACCAGGCATACCTCTTCAGCGAAGTACGACCCGTCATCACGAGATACGACAGGATGATCGCTGTCAGCAGAGAGGCCTCCAAGACCTCCCGGAAGGTAAGAAGATACTGCGCGACGACCACACCTGTTCCCCCGATATTTCGGCCTGCCTAAATGTCTGTTTGCGTCCCATGACAGGCGTGTTATAAAGCGATTCCGGTTAACCGAAACATGACAGTGACACGGATCCGAGCCTACTGCCTCGCAATCAGGTGCTGACAGTGGAGTTGGTTCAAATCGTAACAGGTTGGACATGTAGCTGGCTGGTCGGTCATCTTCCGCAGCTTCTCGGTCGTGCTCTCCGTCAGAACGTGCTCCATCTTGCAGGCCTCGTCGTGGAACTTCCCCTCGGGTACCTCGAGCACCTGAACCATGAACCACTCCATAACGCAGTGCCGCTTCAGTATACTATCGGCAATCCGCCTTCCATCGGACGTCAACGAGGCACCCTGGTACTTCGTATACTCCACTAGGTCTCGCTTCTGAAGCTTCTCCAGCATCTCCGTGACGCTAGAGGGGACGATCTTCAGGTACTCAGACAGCCGCCCAGTCTTCGCCGGTCCCCCGCCCTCGTTTTCCAGCAGCCAGATGTACTTCAGGCACATCTCCTCGCTCTCTGTCGTGTCGAAGGGAGGGGCCATCGAGTCAGTTACGGGCCCATGGGATAAAGGCTTTGTCGAACCCGAGAACCGTGCCAAGGGATCATGAACCGCGAGGCAGGCCGGGGGCCCCTCTGGACCACACGTCCGCTGTTTCCCGTGATGCGCCTAAGAGGCACTCGTGCCCTCTCCTACACAACACCGGGCTATTGCAGTGTGAAGCCTTCCCTAATGGCGAAGTCGCTCACGCCCCTGAACCGGCTGGGCGAGAGAGGAGAGAGGTCGATGGCGGGCTTCCGACCCAGGATGTAGTCTGCCAATGCAAGTGCCAAGGGTGGCGCCCTCATAACCCCCAGGCCATTAAAGCCGGCGAGCAGGTACAGCCCATCAACCTCATCCACCTGACCCACCAGGGGATAACGGTCAGGAGTTGCGACACAGAGACCCGCCCAGCCTTTGACGACCTTGACATCTTCGAGACTGGGTATTCGTCTGGAAATCCAGCCGGCGACCTCAGAGAGGAGAGCAAAGTCGGCGTTGGCGTTGTAGGCCGTGGGATCGACCTCCCGTTCCTCCGTGCCATCCCCCAAGAGGAGGCCGTTCTGTTCCGGCCTGAAGTAGTAACCTTCTGGCAACTCGTGAAACATCGGGAGGTCCGGAGGATTCTCGAGGGGTGCCGTCACCAAGGCTTGCACCCTGTACGGTCGGAGATAGGATGTCAAGCCGCTGCCCTTTAGCAGGAATGGGCACCACGCCCCGGCGGCCAGAATCACCCGTTCCGCGGTTACTTCCCCTAGGGCGGTCTCCAGGGTGACTCCTTTCGGACTCGAGCCTATTCGCGTGACCGCCATGTTCGGCCTTATCACGGCCCCCCCATCTCTCGCCCTGGAAAGGAATGTGGCTGCCAGGTCGTAGGGGTCTATGAAGCCGTCCTCCGGTGTGTGGAGCCCCGCCACAAGGTCGTCACATCGTATTGGCGGGAAGCGGTCCTGCAACTCCTCCCGCAGTAAGAGTTCCGCCCTGATCCCCATCTCCCTGTATGTCTCCAGGTTCTTCTTCATGGCGACCAAGTCCGACTCGTCCCGCGTCACCCTGAGGAAGCCCACCCTCTGGAAGCCATCTCTCCCCTCGCCAAGGAGCTCGCATGAGATGTCTTGAGTTGTGCGGGCAAGGCGGATGTCCAGGGAGTTCCACAGTTGAGACGTCAGGAGTCCAGCTGACCTGGCTGTGGCTCCTAAACCCCCATAGTCCCTTTCAAGGACCGTCACTCTTGCTCCGGCGGAAGAGAGGTAATAGGCTAGTGCAGACCCGGCGATTCCAGCGCCAATGACGACGACTTCAGGGATCATGCACCTCTAAGCTCTCGGAAGGTAGCCTCCAGCCTTCCAAGGCCTTCCTCCAAGGTCTCCATCGACATCCCGTAACCAACACGTAGGTACCCGTCTTGTCGAAAGTAGGATCCCGGAACCACGAGGACGTCACGCTGCAGAGCAGCCGCTGCTACTTTCGTCGATGGAAGCTTCCACGGATACCTCAGAAAAGCAATGGCCCCCGCTTCTGGCGGAACCCACCTTAGCTCGTTTCTGGCGACGAAGTCCTTCAGGACTGGAAAGTTGTGTCTCAAGGTCTTGCGCGCCCGTGACCAGAGCCCTTCCCTCCACTCCGCTACGGCAAGCGTGCCGAGAACCTCGGTGACCTTTGTCACCGCGATGGTAGTGTAGTCATGAATAGACCAGAGCTGCTCGATCATGTCTTGGGGCCCACATATCCAACCTAACCTCAGGCCCGCTAGGCCAAAGGCCTTGGAGAGCCCCGAGGTCACGAGAACCTTCTCATGCCGCCCCCAGAAGGAGGGGGTCAGATCCCCCTCGCGTTCGGCTCCCCTGTATACCTCGTCAGAGAGGATCCACGCGTCTGCGTCAGAGGCGAGGTCCAGAATGGTCTGCGTACTCTGTGATGAGAGTCGGACCCCGGTGGGATTGTTCGGGTTGCAGACGGATATGGCCTGCGTACCCGGCGTGATTACCTCCTTGGCTTCCTCCAGATCGGGTTGCCAGCCCGACCTGTCACGCAGGGGCAAGACATGCACGCTACAGCCTAGAGACTTCGCCAGTCCCCAGACCTGAAGGTAGTTGGGCAGCACCGTGACCGCCTGAGCGTTTCGCTCTAGCGTGCCCAGGGTGACCAACAGGTTGGCCTCTGAGGTACCCGTCGTCACGAGGATGTTCTCAGGACCACACTCAGGATAGAGGGATGCGATGGCCTCCCTAAGGCCTTGAGAGCCCCTCGTCTCTGCGTAGCCCAAGGGATATCTGAGGAGGTCCCTTACCTCTCTCTCATCGAGGAGCTCTCCCAGGGAAATCGGCTCTACTCCGCTCTCGGATAGGTTGGCGCCCACGTAGTGTTCGTGAGCAGACTGCCACCTCTCCATCTCGAAACGTTCGAAATTCACGCTTCGGCTAGCGCAAGGGGTCTTGAAAGGTTTATCCTATGATGTCCTCTCGGCCTGCACTCGGGACAGTGCTTTGACGTGGTCCTGGCAGACCCCACCAGATGAGATTTGCGCTTTGATCATCTCCTCCTGCCAGTGGGCGTTGAAGAGCCTACAGCGGGGATCGTGGCAGAAGGGATCCCCTGTGAGGTGATAGAAAAGTGCTTGGAGGGCGTACCCCTTGAGGACTTCGGTCGTTCGCTCATCTTCGTAGTCGATGAACCTCTCCTTCATCTCCTCCTTCAGAACCTCTGTGGGCGGAGTCATCCCCAGAGCGCTGTAGCCCCGCCTGACCAGGTAGAACTCGCGAGGCTTCGCGGGGCCTTCGACAACGCCACTCGTTGAGACGAGGGAGGGGAAGCCGGTGACGACAACCCGAGCGTGATATAGTCTATCGTCGGGGTCCACAGTCCCCAGGAGGCGGCTGGTGAAGGCGAGGTGCATCGTCTTCAGCGTCCTCTCCTCCGACGGGAGGAGAGATCTCAAAATGCCCTGAAAACGAAAGCCGTCGTAAAGGATGCCCGGAAGCCTTCTTCGGGGATCACGCAAGAGTCTCAGCTCAAAGTCGATCTCCCCCATGAGGGGTTCGAACTCCTCCTGTCCACCCCTTGGGCTCCTTACTCTGGTCTCGGCAACCCTCTTCGCCAAGGCCTCCAGGTCCTTGGCACCGTGATAGGAGAAGAACTCCGGTCTTACCTCGGGCTTTACCTCGACGTTCTCGTGAAGGTAGGACTGAATCTCCTGCAGGTCCAGCGCTGGGGAGGAAGGGTCCTCGTAGAGGAGGATTCTGTCTGGGATCGCGAGGATGTCACTTCTTGAGAATCTCATAGGCCACTTCAGCGGCCCTCTTGCCGGACAACAACATTGCTCCAAAGGTCGGTCCCATACGTGGCAATCCGTAGGTGCTGGAGACCGCCATGCCGGCAACGATCAGGCCTGGATGGATCAGGCCGGTGTGTTCCACGACGAGATCCTCAGACTTCTCCACCCACATGGCCCCCTCCCCCGGAATTTTCAGAATGCCCCGCTTCTCCAGGGCCGAGACCACCTCCGCATCGTGCCCCGTCGCGTCGATGACGAGGCGAGCCTCGAGGGCCACCGGGTCAACGCAGGTAATTTCGCGCGGAAGGGCTTGGACGGGCGTCCAGTTGACAACGACGCCCCCCACGCGGTTGTTCTCACGCACGACCACGTCTTCAAGCGAGGTCATGTTCTGAATCTTGACTCCGGCGTCGCAGGCGGCGGCGATGGTCTTCGAGCACGCCTCAGGGCCACTAGTCACGTACAGGTTCTTTGCGTATTCCTTGTACGTGATACCGAGTTCCTCCAAGACCTTCTGTCCTGGAGCCCGGACGGTGATTGTGTTCATGAGATAACCTCCGAGCCAGAAGCCGCCGCCCAGGTAGTTGTTCCTCTCTATGATGAGGGTCTTGATGCCCTTGCGTGACAGCTCCCTTCCTGCCATCAGACCACTAGGTCCTCCTCCCACGACGATGACATCGGACTCGGCGTACGACTCAAGATCCCGGGCGAATCCCTGCAGTATGGCCCTGGTTATTTCGGCCTCGCTTGCGTACTCAAAGGTGGGCATCGTCGCACCTGCCTCTTCTATTGAGGGCCTTCATATAAGGCTTAGCGGTGGCCAATGCACTGTGAGGAATGACTATTCAATTCGTCAACGAGAATCACGCCGTTCATCCTTTTATGCCGTCCCTCTATTAGGCGACGGGGGCAGACTATAGTACTGGACCAAATCTCGGCGTTTTTTGAGGGGATTCTGCAGAGCTACGTCGGTCAGCCTGCCCTCTTCATTGTCGTCCTATTCGTCTACAGCATCCTGACGGCATTGTTCCTCCCCTTCCCCGTAGAGCTAGCCCTATTCATTCGGCCCCCGGACCTGCCGATCTACTTCGTGGCCACGGTGTTGGGATTGGGCAAGATGGTGGGGGCGGGGGCGATATTCCTCATCGGCCTGAGGGTGGAGGATAACATCCGCTACTACGCAGCCAGGTACCGGTGGGCAGGCAGAGCCGTGGGGTACATCACGCGTTTCGTCAGGACGACTCGTTGGATGGGGCTACTCATTCTCCTCTCAATCCCCTTCTTCCCCGATACCGTCCCCGTCTACCTCTACTCCCTGTTCAACAAGCAGGGCCAACTGATCCAGTTCCACGTTTTCCTCATTGTCAACTTCGTCGCGGGAATAGTCCGCGCCTACATCTTCCTCTGGTCCTGCGCGAGCCTCGGTCTCTGCACCTAGCCACGCTCAGGTCCCACGAGCGCCGTTGGAGGTCGCAAGGGTTTATACACGGAGATCCTACTTTCCGCCTTGAGGGGTCTCCCTGCAGTTCGAGCTTACCAAAGACCAAGACCTCCTCCGCAGGATGGTGGCTGAGTTTGCGGACAAGGAGGTCGCCCCCGTGGCCCAGGAGTACGACGAAGCTGAGGAGTTTCCGAAGGACCTCGTTCTCAAGATGTACGACTTGGGGCTCATGGGAATGATGGTCCCCGGGGAGTACGGCGGCGGCGGGACGGACACCCTCAGCTACTGCATCGCCATGGAGGAGATCAACAGGGTGGACGCCTCCCTAGGCACCATCATGTCCGTCAACAACTCGTTGGTATGCGACCCCATCCTGAGGTACGGTACGGAGGAGCAGAAGAAGTACTACCTCCCGAAGCTCACGGATCAGAAGTGGCTGGGAGCCTACGCCCTCACGGAGCCCTGGTCCGGCAGCGACGCCGGGGCCATGAAGAGCACGGCCGTCTTGGACGGGGACGAGTGGATCCTCAATGGCCAGAAAATCTTCGTCACCAACGCTTGGCATGCCCAGGTCCTGGTCACCTACGCCAAAACGGAGCCAGATGCGCCGCGGAGCAAGGGCATCTCCGCCTTCGTCATTCCCACCGATGCCCCCGGCTTGAACAAGGTCCGCAAGGAGAAGAAGATGGGCATTAGGGCCACGGACACCACTGCCCTTGAGTTTGAGGACTGCCGGGTTCCCAAGGAGAATTTGCTCGGAAAACTCAACGAGGGGTTCAAGGTGGCCCTCTCGACACTGGATGGGGGCCGTATCGGCATCGCCTGCCAGGCCCTAGGCATAGCCCGAGGAGCCTATGAGGCGTCCCTTCAGTATGCCAAGGAGAGGGAACAATTCGACCAAACCATCTCCAGTTTCCAGGCGATTCAGTGGAAGCTGGCCGACATGGCGACGGAGATAGACGCTGCACGCCTCCTCATTCACAGGGCCGCCTACCTGCGCGACTCCGACACGAAGTACACGAAGGAGGCGTCCATGGCGAAGCTCTTCGCCTCGGACCTGGCCGTAAGGGCGTCCCGGGAGGCGGTACAGATCTTTGGCGGCTACGGGTACCTAAGGGACTTTCCCGTGGAGAGGCTCTACAGAGATGCGAAGATCACGGAACTCTATGAAGGAACCAGCGAGATTCAGAGGCTGGTCATCGCCCGCCGTCTCCTCCGGGATTATCAACCGTGAGAGTCGTGTGGCAAACCTTATAGGAAATCCGCCGGGATTTTCCGCACGACCAGGGAGGCCGCGCTTGAAGGCCGATAAAGTCACCCCACTTGACCTGGAAGATGCCCTAAAGGAACAACTCTCTGTAGATTCAAACGAGGGCGTCCTTCGCGTAAAGGGAGAACGCTTCTGCCTCGTCTCACCCACAATGGTCGTGGCCTTCCAGAAGCAGCTGGAGGCTCTGATGGGAAAGCCTGCCAAGGCGCCCATCTACATGGCAGGGGAGAACGCGGCACTTGCAAGGGCGGACTTCTACAGGGAAATCCTCTCGGAGGCGGGACTCGATGGAGGAGACGGCCGAGAAGTCATGGATCATCTGTCCCATACTATGGCCGGCTACGGTCACGGGGCTATAGAGATACG